>JAABUK010000413.1_pt1 | contig 91335 bp, 150 predicted proteins | sample 5559141 | NCBI WGS metagenome assembly JAABUK01 (sample SAMN10711869, study PRJNA513367) | rock metagenome | isolation source: Antarctica rocks | place: Antarctica: Victoria Land, Pudding Butte nord | collected 2016-01-03
CTGCCTCCCCCCTTCCCGCGCAACACCATACTTCCGCCAACTCGCATCGGCCGTAGGATACCTGCACGAACGCGGTATCACCCACAACGACATCAAGCCTGCCAATGTGCTTCTTTCGCACAATGATATACCTGTACTCGTGGACTTTGGATTCGCGCAGAAGTGGGATGCTGGAGGAAGGGGATCATTTTTGAGTTCCATTTCTTGGGGCACTCCAGAGGTGAGGCATACTGGACGATATTATACAGAGGCTGATCGTCTGGATCCCGGTAGTATCTGGATCCGCAAAGAGCGAGGGGTATGCCGCATGATGAGCGGGCATCGGATGTGTGGTCGCTCGGCGTAAGTCAGCCATGTTTAATCCTAAGTGATACTAACGCTCGGCAACAGATCACCATGTATGAGGTCCTAATTGGGCGGACACCTTTTGAAGCGGACGAAGAGGAGCAGTTCGATACTGCCGACGAGCTCGTGGTCTACCATGAACGTACCAAGAAGGGAGTATGGGTCGGTCAGTGGTTCATGCCGCACGGTATGTCCGATTAGCATAATTTCTTCTACGGCTCGCTGACGCTTTTGACAGACATGCAACACCTGCTTCGCGCGATGATCTGCCCCGATCCAGCATATCGCATCACGGCGATCCAAGCCTACCACCACCCTGCCCTGCAACCGTCCGCCCCCAGCGTCATCATAACCCCACACTTTGTGCGCGCAGCGGCATCTTTCGATATCGAGGATGAGCCAATGCCGCCGCTTGCCCAGAAGGCTGATACCGAGAAGAAGGGCAAGAAGTGCCGCAACAAGAAGAAAGACGCGAAAGACCAATCGAGGGCGAGCACTCCAACCGCGCTGGGCGAGTCGATCAAGCAGCATACCAGTGTGAGCAGACCGAAAGCTCGGCAGAGGGAGGGGTTGCAGGGCGTGCAGTGGGAAGAGAGGACGCCGAGCCCGAAGAAGGATAGTAAGCTTGTGATCAAGTGGACGAGCCATGAGGATCTTCTGGCGATTGCGGACGGGGAGGACAAGGAGAGTCAGGATCCCACTCGTAAGTCTGTGCGGAGATGGTGCGATTAATTCTGATTGGACGTAGCGACCAAAATGATAAAGAAGGGGCAGGAGCTGCGAGTCAAGGAGTCCTCCGCTGTCGGTGAGTCTGGCGCCGGCTTCTTGGGCTGTCCTAGTCCTTGTAAGCTGACCTATAGTAGCCGAGCACAAGGTGATCCGACGTATCTCGTCAGCCCGATTTGCCGAGCTTGGACAGCCAGTGTCTACCCATGACAGCTCCGCGACCGGCTCCACCGAGATGCTCCAAGCTTTGAACGAGCGATCTTCGACGTTGTCCTCTGGTACTGCACCAAAGACGAAAGAGGAAGCCGCGCTCAAGACCATGCGCTCGCTCGAAGGCGTCAGACATTCTTCCCAACTGGAGAAGGCCAAGGGGAACCATCGTGATGTCCTTTCAGCGATCACGAGGCCTGCCCCAGACCCCCCTCGACCGCAGAGTCTCAACCCAGCTCAGGATAGTACAGCTAAGAGAGACGACCAAAGACGAAGTTTGGGATTGCGACAGATGGCGCTTGTTGAGGTAAGGGAGGAAGATGTGCAGGTCAGGGTGACTTCGCCCGGGAAGGCGGCTGGTATGTTACTCTTGCTGTGAGAAAATCGTTGCTGACGAGAGCAGTCGTTGTGAATGTCGAGATGCCGGCGATGACGGAGATCAGGCCCGCGCAATGGTCACCTCAGCGGAATGGTAAAGAGTTTCGTGATGCCATTCCAGACTGAGCTGAAAGAGCCCTAGTTCGCGCCGTTCCCACCGTCAGCGAGACCCCTCCCCGTAACAGTGGCCCGACTGGACCATCCCCAGCCCGACCACGACCCACAGCCACCCGACCGACCGATATCCTGGTGACAGGCAAGCCTTTCCCCAATACCGATTCCAGTAGCCCGCTCGATGAGCTCAGGGAGAAGATCATGAAAAGCGACCGTGCGTACATCCCACCCAGATCGTCAAACAGATAGCTGAAGATTGAGATTAGAGGAGAAGCTCGTTCGATTCAGGCAGTTCTCCGGGGACTTGGTGGCTCCGCCGAAGACCTCCACGCGGTCATCTCGCATGGGTAAGCATCTCTTGAAGTCACTCCGTACGGCGCTCATCACAAAGTCCGCAGGCAAGACATCCATGCCTGCAACCTCGATGACCGAGCCCGCAGTACCGCCTATTCCTCGGACTAGAAGCTTCGAGGCTCTTGCGCTCGATGGTCGACTGGATAAGATCGCTCATTGTGAGTTGTGCTCTTCGGCCTTTCGGATGTCGTGCTGATCATCGCTACAATGACAGGGGTCAAGGATGTTGAGCGTGAGTCTGCATTTTCATGCCCTCTTGTTCCAGCTGACTTATCTCTAGGCATCGTCGAGGACGCCCGCAGAGCCCTTGCAGAAGGACGGGAGCCAATCCTGCCCATCCCTGGTCTCCCCGTCGAGATCACCCAGAATCCGACAAGTCCTGGACACCGCTTGAGCCTCATCCCTGGCAAGGGAACCCAGGCAGAAAGCGCTGTTGTGGCACATCTCCGCGCGATGAGCACACAAGCCGAGCCCGCCACCCCGCCAAAATGGATGACATACGCGGAGGCGGAAGAGACCGTCAAGCAGGCGAATGACTGGATTGATGAAGATGGGCCGAAGGGGAAGACAAAGAAGGAACGGCCATTGGGTTCGTATCCTGCCAGTCAATCCTATCCCCGCTGATGTGCTTGTAGTCTCGCAGGTCACGAAGCTCTTTGGAACGGAAATAGACACGGAACAACTCAACTCGCGAAACAATACGCGTACGACCAGTTTCCGTTTCAGAAAAATTGTACTGATCCACCAACAGCTGAGCCGATGACCGTCCCCCTCAAACCACCACAACTCCGTGGTGTCCCGTCTACCCCCGCTTTACGCTCCTCCACCCGCCTCTCTCGTCTGCCTCTTACCCGTAAATCCGAATCGAATCTTCGCAATTCCAAGATCATCCCTGCCGCCCCATCTCCTGTCAACATCATCAGTCCACGTCGCGCAGTATACGAAGATCTGCTCGGCTCGACCCCCGGCGTGGTTCGAAAAGGCGATGGCTGGTCGTCTCACCCTTCCGGCCGAGCAATGGCCAAGCCCAGCTCAATGGCAAGTCTACGTGAACGCGCCATCGCGTTCCTCCGGGATGACCGCGAGCCGAAGGAATCGAAAGAGACCGGACGGCATATCGTTGATCTCGCTGCGGAAGTTTCTACCAAGAGAATTCCGGCACGCCCGGGTACCCCTGGTGCAGGATCGACTTTGAACGCGAGTCAGGGTCAGGGGAAGAAGAAGGGGTTCTTTGGGAGGTTGAAGGAGATGGTTGCGGGAAGGCACAAGGGGACGGAAGGGCTCTGAAGACAGGACACGGCGGTCTACGAGACGACACCTTCCGATACCAAAGACACTCGGGATACCCATCATGTCCATCATCGTTTGTGTATCCGATTTCTTCTCAACCTCGCTATCCCCACTGATCTCACGAATATCCTCTGCCACATCGCTGAGCCTATCCCATCGCCGAAAATTTCGCGTCTTTCGGCTTCGATCTTACGCCTTTATGCGTTATGCCTTTATGTCTTCACGTCTATACGCCGAATCATACATTATCGAGGGAACGCCATGCACGAATAATGCCACGACAGCCTCCTTCATCTTCATTTCAGTGGAAAGATCGGGAGCTAGTCGGATGAGAGGGACGGTCCGTCGTCCGTGGCGGGGCCACCAAATGGTGTGGTGCGGCAAGAATGCCCTCTCCGAAAGGACACCTCATATCCATTTCTGACGCACTCCATCGCAAACACATCATCCTCGTCATCGTCACCACTCCTTTGATGCTAATCACTCCTTTGTCAAGCGTCCAATCTCAAAGCCAACACAAAATGCCAGATATAAGCCTCGCATCCCACTCATTCTCATGCCGTCTGGGACCAACATTGAAGTCAAAGTCGACAACTATGTCCCTCCGCGAGTCCAACACCAAGAAAGGTCTGTCCTCTGTCCCTCTTCAACCCTCTCCATCTCATTCGCATCCTATCCTTCAGACTCCTCAACTTCGTCTCCCATCGAAGCGGCAAGCTGACGTCTACAGCTGCGAACGCAGTCAAGCCGGAGGGCGCGAAGAGCTATACTGATCAAGGCAAAGACCTTCTCGACACGTCCGTCCGCCTCCTCCCGATTCAACTTCTCCTCCCATCCTCCCTTCCCTCCTTCAACCTTCCCTCCTTCAACCTTCCCTCCTCCCCTCTTCCCTCCATACTCTCTCTATCCATCCCAGGCTACCAGCTCTTGGGGAAGAGCTGATCATCTTGCAGTGCGGCGTCCTACATCCCGGGCGAGTCCAAGCCCCTCGACGCACTAAACTCCGACGCGGCGAACCCGAACCTCACGCACGATACTGGCCGTCAGGGCCCGGGCCCGGGCGCGATCGGGAATGCGCTGAAGCCCGGTCAGCAGTCCACTGGAGAATGGGCGGAGGAGAAGGTCGATCAGTATGTCTCTCTACCCCTCCATCTCTCGACCTCTCCACTTCCCCACCTTCGCGAGTTTCGTATTCTTGCTCCGAGCTTCTTCTTGCGTGGTTGATGGTTCACAGGATGGAGAGTAAACTCCAGCCAAACGATACAAGGGACGCGGCCAGCCCTGGTAACGATACCCAAGGCCAGGGCCAGGGGATGTACGAGCAAGTCGCGGGGATGGCGCAGGGCGCGACGGAGCAGGTCGCGGGGATGGCGCAGACTGCGAAGGATGGGGTCGTGAATATGGTCTACGGGCAGAAGAAGGAGTAGCGGTCGTTAAGAAGCCAAGTAGATCTGTATGATGAGTGACCGATCGACCGTGATGATAGTTATGCCCGTCAGCTCGTTCTGATCTAATCATCTTGGACTGGATGCGTTTCATGCTAGAAGCTGAATCGGGAGTTATTCTGCCACTGGCGTCGTAAGGTCGTCCTTGCCGCATCGCCTACTCGTTCGAGACCATTGATCCTTTCATCCTCGCCCCCTAGTCCTCCTTTATTCGCCGGACAGCGGAGCAGCTGCATAAACCGGTCGAAGGTATATCAGAGCATTGGCCACCCGCAACAGCCCGTTAAACTAGTTCTTCTTTCCAGAGTTCAACCTCGTGTACCGCTCAGTGATTGCTTTCCTCCTCACTTTCAGCATCATGACCGAGCAGACCAAAGTCGAGACAGGGAAGAGTCAGTCTCCCCCTCCCACATCCCAGCCCATAAGGACTGAGTCCAGTCGTAGAGATCGAAGTAGTCCGCAGAGCCTCCGAGCCGAGCTCGACGTCGGGGCCTCGCTGCGCGTCAGAGCAGTACGCCCTATCCCAAAACTTTGCTTTTCGGCGAATTGAGAGTCGCAGGGCTTCGTCCGTTGCATTTTTGCACGCCAAGGATAAGCAGCCGGCTTTCCTACCTGCTTACCAGGACAGGAGGCCGTCGGCGCAGCAGGCCGAGGCGGAGTGAGCGCTAGCCTGTCGAGCTCGATTTGCTGCTGATAGCACGGTAGGCTGAATGGGAGGCTGATGGAGAGGTTCTGAGGCGGCGATGGAGTTATGGTTAGTGTTTTACGTTATGTCAGTACGAAATTTGACGATGTGCCAGACTCCGAGGGCGTTGTACGATGTGACGGTATTCTATCATAAGTAAAGTATGATTAGACGGTGTTGTTCCTTAGGTATGATTAGACGGTGTTGTATCACAAGTAGATTAGACGCTGTTGAACGATGAGTTTGATGAGACGGTGTCGTCATATGGGTGCGATGACGATGTTGTACCGATGTGGAATATGACGACTATTGTGTCAGAGGCCACGGGCGTTGTACGAGATGTATATCTGTCCATAGCTCCATCAGCCCACACTAACAAGCCAATGACCGGATACTCACCTATTTCGCCAACCCCGCGGCCAATGCCCCCTCCCACTCCTCCCTAAACTCCCCCAGACTCCTCCCCAAACTCATCTCCACCATCTCAATCGGCATCATACTACTCGCATACACCGGGGCGTTCCGACTCGTTTGTGGTCGAAGATGTCTGAGGAGTTCAGCTTGGATAGATGGCGTTCCGACTCGTTTGTGGTCGAAGATGTCTGAGGAGTTCAGCTTGGATAGATGAAGAGGGAGGCGGACTGACAGTCATTCCCGCCATCGTAGACACCCCGGACCTCGTCTTCGTAGAACGCTCGGATCGTGTCGCAGATGGTCATTCGCGTCTCTTCCGACTGCAAGTGCTCGTAGAGATTCGTATCTCGCTGCGACACGCCTGATGAAGACTAAGAACCCCAACCATCCACAGCGCTCTTGACATACCGAGCAGGACGTTCTCCCGTACAGAACACCTCATCTCCCTCGCCGGGTTGATCTCCACAGACCGCTTCAACACTAGCTCCAACCTAACCTCTTTATCCTCGTCATCACATCCCTGATAAGCGGTGCCCGGGTCGAGGTCGTGTGCGATGAAGTCGCTCGGCTTGAGAAGGAGGTAGATGTCGGCAGGAGTCGTACAGTGGAGCGGTCCATGCGACGTCTGGGGGAGGATGAACGCTGCGTCCGAAAAGCAGCATAGATCAGCCAGGGCGATACAATCAGTGGTGAAGGGCTCACCCTCGGGCTCGTCCAATTGAGTTTCGGGAACGCCGATCCTCCAAACTTGGAGATACCAGTTCGGATCGCCGCATTCAGCTTCGGGAGTCTGTACACTGGTGCAGCTAGTCAAGACGAGGACGAGGATGAGGAGCTTGACTCGGGACGCAGCGGGCGAAGGCGGTCGATGAGGTTGGGGAGTCAAGCCCTCGCTGGTTTCGGGTAAGAAGATCGAGTCGGACTCCATCCACTACTGTCGAGTGCCATGTCAGCTTGGACGAGGCCCATGGGGAGCGATGTTTTTACCTCTAGAAAAAGCCTCTCGTTCACCTAGGGATTCGAGATCGATGATGATCGTGGAGAAGGTGATGTCCCGGAAGCCGGGATACCACGCATCGATTCGGTGTGGGGGAGAGGGGCGGGAAGAGTGGGTGGGGTGTTGGTGAGGGGAGTGCTACTGGCATGTCGGGCAAGGGGCGGGATCGACATTGGGGCAATCATGATACTTTCCTCTTCTTCTGCTGTCCTCGAGCGATGAATGAAAGTGCTGAAAAAGAAAGCACGGAATCCCCAATTTGAACATTACATTTGGTCATTCTTGACTCCCTCCATCCCTAGGGCCAGCAAACTGGGCTCGCGTAAGCCAAGAGGTCATCGCGATGTGCGGGCGGTACTCGCTCGCCCTGAGCAACGAGGAGGTGTACGATGCACTCGAGAATCAACTACCTCGGATGTTCAATCACGGCGGACGACGGCGATGGGAGAGACCGCAGGATTACCGGCCAAAGCGAGTGACTCTATTCCCGTTCGCAACATACTCATGAGACTGTTCAGCTACAATATGGCACCCCATCAACGAGCTCCGGTGATTCGGCGCGATCACGAGTCGGGAGAACCGATGATCGAGACTATGTGAGCGATTCCGGGCGGTTGTCACTATGACTTTTGAGGTTGGGCCCGGTCAGGCAGTGGGGCCTTGTACCGCACTGGACGAAACATCCCCCATCTGGTCCGCTGAACACGATCAATGCTCGATCCGAAGGCTTGCTGTGAGTCATCTCAGCAAGTGAATGTCACCCGGCTGAGGGAGTAGTGACCCGTCGTCTGGTGGGATGTGGCATGCTCTGAAGGGGTACAAGCGGTGTATCGTCCCGGCGCAAGGGTGGGCTCCTTCTCCAGCCCTACCACCCCGACAGAGTCATGATGCCGACTCAGATACTATGAATGGCTCAAGAGACCCTCCTCCAAGATCGCACACTTCACCCGTCTCCCCTTAACACCCAAACACACCAACGCTTCCCCGCCCCTAATGTTCCTCGCCGGCCTCTGGGATTCCGTGACCTACCAATCCCCCGTCGAATCGCGCTTCAAACCCTCCTCCGATCCCCTCGACACGCGAGAACCTTACCCTACCGGCAATCCTGTGCCGCTGGCTACATTTACGATCTTGACGACTGTCCCGGCGAAGGATATTAGGTGGTTGCATGATCGGATGCCTTGTATCTTGACGGGGTGGGAGGAGGTGGGCAAGTGGTTGGATTTGGGGGAGGTGAAGGGGTGGGAGGATGGCAAAGGGGGGACGGGGGATTTGCTGAAGGGAACGGCGGGTCTGGATTGGTGAGCGCGGTCGGTTTATCGTAATGAGAAAACTGCTGATGCCCTGTCCAGCTTCCCGGTACCGCCCGAGGTCGGGAAGATCGGCAACAACTCGCCCACCTTTATTGAGCCCGTGTCAGAACGGTCCGACGGGATCAAGTCGTTCTTCCACAAACAGCAGGCGTCACCCGCAAAAGGGGTCGATCACTCGGCATCACCTCGGACTCCCGTAAAGGAGACAGAGAAGCCTACCAAGGCCGAGATCAAAGAGGAGGCTGAGGGCATCGACACAGAGGTGACTGCCCACGACGGTGAGAAGGGACTGGGGGACGACTCGAATGCGCCGAACCCCGAAGCAACAGAAGAAGAGAAGCCTTCGATCGAGGCCGAGGCTGGTTCGAAGCGGAAACGAGGTCGACCAGCTGAGGTAGTGGTGGACGAGGAGGAGCAAGAGAAGAAGCAAGAGAAGCGAGGTGGTCATCAGACAAAAGTCATCCGGCGGACGCCATCTGACGATACGAACAAAGCAGTGGGTAGCCTAGGAGGCTGCGGTGATCTGTCGCTGAGAGAGATCTAGCAGCCGGCAATTACGAGCTTCTTCAAGTCGCCAGAGAAGGTCAAGGCGGAGCGAGCTGTTACCCGAAAAGTGGATGGGAGGAAGTGGAAGAAGTAAGAGAGCATGGCAGACTGGGTTCGGATGGGATGTTGTATCTTTAGCTTGTTGTATACAAGTCTGTCGGATCAATAATGTCGCAACATCGCGCAAAGGGGCGTGACTGCATGTGATGATTCAGCTTTAAATTCCCGTCTTCTCTTGTGCAACACACCCTTGGAGAAGTCCACAGTCGATACCAGTCGAGATGACATCCTTTACACCAGCCTTGAAGACCTTCATCACCGCCGAGCGCTTCGATATCTATCATCATCAACCCCGTCCAGGGTCTCCCAATCCTCGAATCCCTCTTCCCCTTCCCTGCCTCATCCTCTCCTGCATCGAAAGCCAGCACAGAGCCTCGGGCGGTATGGTTCCAGCCTGGTGCAGAGTCCGATGAGATCGCGGCGTTCGTGCAGGATCACGGGATCGGGGAGAGGGTAGTCTTTGGTGGAGGTTGTATATTGGTCTTGGGCGAGAGGCTCATGGCTCAGTCTCGGGGCAGTCAGCCGTCCAAGTTGTAGACTTGTCCATCTCCATGCATTGCTGCTCCGTGCGTCTGCAAGTCTGTGAGCTCGGGAGGGGCAGCACGATCGCACCCGCAATCCGGGCCGATCCCCACAGAGCGCCTCTCCGTCTGGAACCAAACAACCCCCTTCCACCGAGTCATCTCACTTCCATCTTCCGGGGCGGTCCCGAACGGTTGAGATATGTCGATTGAGGAGAGTAGACTGGGTACGACTGTTTCAGCCGCGAGGCGTTTCGGCGGTTCGGGCTCGGGCGGGGTGAGGTCCGGCTTTGGTTTACCTCACAAACTCGTCTCATCACCATCCTCTTCATCCTCCTCATCTCCATTGAACCTTTCGACTCTTCCGCTTCGGGTTTCTTGTGATCCCCGCTTTATGAAACATGATCCCGACTTGACACTAACGCTCTTTCTCGTAACGCTTTCCTTCGCTCCATCACTCAAGCACTCCCCGCACGCCGCCCACCGGCACATCAAAACACCTCGAACATTCTCCTACCCACTCGCACCGCCGTCCTTTGATCCCATCACCACACCCGCGTCACGTGGTAAGCGTCGGAAACGTCAGTCGCCTCGTCCTCCCTTCATCACTCTCAATCATCCTCAGCTGATCCACAACACCCCTCAGACTTACAATACCACCCAACCTGAAAGAAATGTATAGAAGCCGAAATGGGCGCCTTCTCCCTCCTCGGCATACAAGCCCTGATAGTCACCTCCCCACCCGTCTTCTACCCCCCGCGGCACCGTGACTGCTCCTCCTCATACAGTGATTCACTCGCCAATACCAGCCAGAACGCAGAGTCCCCTGGGAGACCGAAACTCCACCCTTCGGCGTCGCTGAGTAACCTCCTACCAAGCGCCTCAGCAGATGATGTCTCGGGCGAGTGGGAACCGCTCCACTGGCGCGCTTCTATTCGCGAGACCAAGACCTCGGAGACGGGGAGAGGGACGCCAAGTCGACCGAGTCATAGGCGATCCCAATCTGCCCTACCACCAGGGCTGGCATCCCGAAGACCCGGGCCCTCTCCAATGGGTCGACTCCAGGAATTCTCGCGGAACCCACTCGCCTCGGTTTCTGCCATTAGCCTACCCACACTCGCCGAGCTCGAAGCTCACGAGCCGGACCCGTCACCCTCGATCCCGCCCTCACCCGTCGTTCGACCGAGGTACAGGCAGAGCTCAAGGATAGCCGTCATCTCCGAACCCGATTCTCCGAACCGACCCATATCAGCGACATCCTCCGTCCCTCCACCCCAGCACGCGTCTATGCCACCCCTTTCCCGTCCCCGCCCACCGGCTTCCCCGCGCTCTGGGTCGACTCTGGTCATCCCGGTTCGCGATCGGATACAAAGCCATTCGAGAAGACCGAGTTTGGGGTCAACGAGCTCGGTGAGCGACGTGGCGGTGCTCGCTACTTGGTCGTTCCCCGCTTCGCCAGAGAATACCATGACCACGGCCAGTCAACCGAGCGAGCGACTCCGCGACCGGTTACGCAGCCTGTCCTCCCTCGACACTGCCACATCGACTTCCCATCCCACTGCAACTACCAATTCCACTTCCACCCCCACCTCCACATCCACACTTACGAACCCGCCCAAAGAGTCACCCCGCCGACCAAACCTCCCCACCCTGACCCACCGTCACACCCACTCGCCCACGCCCCTCCAGCTCCAATTCCCTAACCCACCGCCAAGCCATTCTTTCCTCCCGCCACCACGACCCCAACGCCGTCCCACCGCATCCCGTCTCCGACAGCCGAACCCCCTCACCATGCCGCACGACTCACTGTCTTTGGGGATCGGCATCGGGGTCGGCACCCTCTCGTCAAGTCCGGGAAGTATGATCTCGGACGACGCGTCGAGCGTATCGGTCCTATGTCCGAGCCCGACCAACTCGGTCGAGTCGCTCCCCCAGATTCAGGGTAGTGTGGGCACGAGTGTGAGTGGAGGAGGCGAGGGGAAAGGATGGTTGGGCTTGGGCAAGTGGAGGAGACGAGCTTTGGATGTCAGCTCTCACTCGAAGTATGGCGAGGGAAGGATGGAGGCGGGGAGGATGGAGAGTGTGCTTACAGTGGATGAAGGTGAGGATGCGGTGGATGTGGAGAGGGATGACGAAGCGTATATCGATTTTGACGAGATATGAGCTGCCCCTACCCCTTCTCCAGCCCACTGCCCTTACCCCAGCCCAGCCCGAGCCCGAGCCCGACGACGAGGACGATGACGAGGACGATGACGAGGACGATGACGAGGACGATGACGAAGATACCTACGATATTGTTGTACAGTATGATGATGCATTACTACTGTCATTCGAGTCATGGCTACATCTTCCTAAAAGCAGTACTAGTGTCCGTGTCCGAGGAGTGTATTCGCAAATGGGGGGATCGTGATTGTCCGAACCTTTCATTGTCCATGGTCCCCCCCTGCCCCCCGAGGAGCTTATGAGCAAGTCCAAGTATCGTCCTAGGTACCGGGTTCTCCGACGTACTCGTACGGATATCCTACCTGACCCCCGGGGGGGGGGGGCACGTGAAGAGACATACCCGCGACGAGTTTGTACCCGGCACTCGTGAGTTTCGGGATCGCATACGGCAGGAGTTGGCCAGAGGCTACTCTCGTCAGCCAGATCCGCCTCATTGTCCAGGGAGGAGCAAGTTGATGGCGATGCGGAGGTGCGATGAAGAGGCATGGGCGTGTGGACGTACTGCTCTGGTTGGGAGAATGGTTGAGTATGAGATGCGGGTTGGGATAGTCTTTGATCACACCGTCGTAGATCTCCCTCGGAATAGCTGACAGACTCGCCAACTGCATCCTCGGTATCGTCGGACCAAGGAAGACCTCTGGACAAACACTCGTTAGACCACAAGTGTGAGGGACTTGACGACGAGGACATGCTGTTGTAAACCCGCTGGGCGAGAACCTGAAGGACTTGATCGTTGTGGTTCCCATAAGGCGGATGGAAGTAGAGCGGGTCGACACCGAGGATCTTGACAAAGGCGTCTTCGACTTTTTGAAGCTCTGTGGTCACGAGGCGATATGGACATAAACGAGGGCGAGCAATGGGATAGGTAAGGAGAAGAAGAGGGAGCGTCAGGTCAGCGATGATCGAGAATTATGGAGGTACGTACCGCTGTTGATGACGTCTTCGTCTAGTGTGGTGAGATCCGCGTGGGACCAAGTATGAGAGCCGAAGGTGTGTCCACTACATCGTCAGAGGCGGTACATCAGCCATTGTACCCAGACATTACAAGGCGGAGATGGATTGAGTTTGATAGGATGGGCACTCAGACGCCGCATCCAGCGTCTGGATCTGTTTGGCCTGATCATAGATACACAGACGTAATTGTTTCCCTGCGCCCAACCAGATCAGATCAGCTGTTGCGTCCGTCAGTTGCCGTCCCAGCCCGAGATCGCATAAGGGCTGTAGCTGTGCAAGCCAAGCGACTGTATATGGCAGCGAGTCGGTGAGGGTTGAGGCGATCAACTTAGCCCACTAAGAGCTGATTTGATGTAGACGCTGGGTCACCCCTCCAGCTCCCCACGCTTCAGCAGATCCTGATCCACCTCCTCATCGCTCCCATTGTCTGCAGTCTGAACCTCCTCCTTCTCAGCTTTCGGCTTCCTGCCCGGAGTCTCCGCCTCAGGCGGAATGACACCTTGTGTACTGCATCATCGTCAACTCTGACTCTCCCTTCCGGTTAGAAGCTCACTTCAAGAAGGAGAGCACGTTCGAGGTAGAGCAGTCCATCTGTCTGATCCACTTGTGAAACCTGAACAAATCGTGAGCACCCGACCTGCCGAAAACTCGAGTACATACACGTGTGACTCCAGCTCCTCCTGCCGCAGCTTCTCGTAAATATACTTCACCTTGAACGCCTGCATGTCCTCGGCGTACAGCCCAAAGTCCACCGGATCTCGATCTTCTTGAAGTCCATTGGTCTTGTCGTGGATCCGCTCGTTGTATGTTCTGAACTGGGGTGCTTCGAGGAGAAGGCCGAGAGGTGGGGCTTTGGGGATGTGTATCCGCCTGGGACCTGGGCAGTATCAGCCTCCATTCAATCAACTTGAAAGGGCGATAACGGGATGTTGAAAGGGGAAGGGGGGTGGATGAGGAGGGGGAGGTGGGGAAGATGGGACAGAGGAGTAGGAGAGAAGGGAGGCAGGACCCGGGGCAGGGTATAGGAGGGGAGAATCCCGAGGAGGAGGGCAAAGGAGGCATGGGAAACGGGTTTGAGGACACACCGAAGGTCTCAGGAATCAGGGAGGAAGGCGAACCCGTCCGACAAGCCAACATCGCACAGGACAACATCTTTCGCTATACCGTCCATCAGCCCTGCGCCCGATGAAGCGAGAAGGAACGCACAATCTGATGCAGCATAAAGCTCTGCCCGTGTATCTGTACCGAGATCCACTCGATCTCGCCATAAACCTGTGGATCCTTCACCTCCAAGCGAATCATATACCGCTTGACAGTCCGATCATTGAACGGTTTCCCGACCGTGTAATTGTGAAAATTACTATTCACACATCAGCCAGATCTTCTATCTGCCTCGCTGTGAGCGTAACCCACTGTGTCCCCTTGAACTCCGCAACCAGATCTCTGAACCGCTTCACCGTCCCTACATCGACCCTCCACGCCCTCCGCCGCTCATACTCCCCTCGCTGCTTCGGGTCCGCCTGATTTCCCTCCCCTTCAGGCGGTAGGTCTGGGGACGCATCGGCGAACGCAGCCGCTGGCCCGACTTTATCGCGCCAGCTAGGAGACGAGGCGTCGAGCTGCTTGGCAAGGGGATCGGATGAGGAGGGCGGGAGGAGGCAGTAGGACGGATGGAGATACTCGTATATCCGGGAATCGCATGCTCTGCACCGAATCAGCTTTGGAAACCAGACAAGCTTGTAAGAAGCATACGTGCGGGCCTGAAACGACTTCATGGTCCGCACAAATCCCCACATTCGGATCTGCTCGGGGAGGAAGGTGTTCACGTAGGATGCGAGACTGGGGTGTTCAGGCGGAATGGTTGGGGCGAGGATCATCTTGATCGAGATACTGCGTCTTCATCAGCTATCTCCAATCCCGTTGATCACCAACCAGGAACGGCGATGCAAGAGGACAGCTGGATGACGGGGGAGGTATACTCACCAGTTCCCAGCAGCATGCACCCCCGCATCCGTCCTCGCCGCTCTCTGAACGTCCACCTTGCGATGATCATCGCTATTATCCGCCGAAACGGCTCCGGCTTTCACAAGCGCTGTGAACAGGTCGCCCTCGATAGTCTGGGCCCCGTCGATCTGTCTATCTCGCACACATCAGCTGCTTCTCCACGCTTTCAGCAAGTAGGTTAATCGACATTTGCATGCCCGAATATCCTGTGCCACAATACCTGCTCCCATCAGCTACCCCTCACGGAGGGAAGCGGGGACGACGGACCCGATTAGGACCGCAGCTTTCTTCTTCGGCAGTCTAACCTTCCCTTCCCCTTCTTCACCCTGATCTCTAGTGTCTCCGCTCTTCTGAGCCCCGTTGGTCCCTGATTTTGTTTGTCCACCATCGTTCTCCACCATCGTCCGCGGTAAACCCCTTCGATCAACGCCCTTATACTCCCTCCCCTTCCTATGCGCCCCAATCTTCCGCTTCCTTCTCCGCCACTCCTCGTCGCGGGGTTGGGGATCTACCTTGTCGGTATTCAGTGCTCCCTCCTCGAGATCGGGCTTCTTTCGAGGGGGCGAAGAGGGACCTTCGCCCAAGTCTTGTGGACTACGGGAGCGTTTGGGCTGAGATGTGTCGAGTGCGGCTGGGGATGTCATGAGTGCAAGATGCCGAGAGCGTGGGGTGAGTAAGCGGGTGAAGAGGGTGAGCAACCACTTCATCAAATGGAGACGAGAGAAATGCGATGGGATCCTCCGGCCCCTTGTTGAAATGTGGCGTGGTCTCCCACGGTTTCCTGCCTCATGAACTTGCACAACTTAGCTTCGCTCATGTTCGTCACAGAATACATATGCATGCGGGGTATGATACACATTCGCGGTCGTCACGAAGGAAGCCCTTGTCCACATGGATGATCTCGAAGCAGAGAGAATCCCTCAACCCAAACGCGCCTTCTTCCCACCCTCACCCACCCACGCATCAGCCCAGCCCAACGCCTCCTCCAGTGTCCTCTTCTTCGCCCTCAGACAGATCGAACACCTACACTCCCTCAGTTTGGCTCTCGCATCATACCAAGCTGACATTATCATATGCGTCGCCAGCGGGCCGAGTTGATGCTCCGATGACGGGATCCACGGGATTTCGGCGGTGGCAGTGATCAGCCGCTTTTTGTTCCCGACGCTCAGCGGGGCGAGGGAGGACGCATCCGAGTCGGTGTCGGTCATTATGGAAGACCCGTCCGAGTAGAGCGAGATTGGGGACGGAGCATCCGCAAAAATCTCACCGAGCAGAGTATCGCTCGTATCAGAGGGTCGCCGGCGATCAGAGTCTTCAGGCGTGGTAGGGAGAGGCTCGTTACTGATCGTAGATCTCGTGCTCGCGGAAGCGGGCATGGACTGGTGAGACGATTTGCCGTCATTCCTGAGGTCAGGGTTTTGATGCTGAGGCGCAAATCCGGGTTTGTGCTCCGAGGTGCGGACTTTGTGCGAAACATCGGGGAAGAGGATCGGCTGGTCGGGCGGAGACGGTAGAGGCGCGGTGCGGTCGATGTGTTGGATCTTTGGAGAAGAGGGAAGCTTGCGCTTGCCAAAGTTCGGCGAGCCTTCCGGCGTCGGCAACTCTACGGGCCTGTTCAGATTCCCACCAGAGAAGACCTTTTGCCGTTGAATGCTTTGAGTTTCCTGGCCGGCAGTAGACTCCTCTTGTATCGGCCACCTTGATCTCGGGTCCACCGGCTCCTCCTCAGGAGAAGCAGCGTTCGAGGAAACTTCTTGAATCCCATAGTCCTGGTCCTCCATCTCGTCGTCTTGCACCACCTCAACCCTCGGCGAGACTTGCGGATCCTCCATTATGTTCGCTTTTCGAGAAGCCGGTTCAGGCCCTCCATATCGTCTTGCTACTGTACGAGCCAGTGCTCCATGCACCCATGCCGTTGAGCGGCTCATCACGGCCAACACCGTCTTCACATCCCATTTCGACGCGTTCAGGTCCGCCTCCTCTTCAGTCGCGAAGGAGTAACGTATACCGTCGACCATCTCGCCAAGTACGCCGAAGATGCGACTGCGTAGTTTTTGCTCGAAGACTACTTGCAATTCCTTGAGAAGTCGCCGGGGCGGGAGGAAGGGATCGATAATGGTAGAGTCCTTTCTTTGCGGGATGAGGCAGATGAGTGAGTCGAACGCATCGGCGGCATTGACGGGAGTGTAGCCGTCTGTTCGATTGGGAAATGGATGAGAGGATTTGGACGCAAGTGCTTGGAACTGCGTATGGACCGCTGAGTCACCAGAAACAAGCTGTCGGACTTCGTCGGATGGTGCGACCCAGAACCCGAAATGTATTCGGTCGTTTGCCCAATCATTGATGACGCCCTCGTATAGCTTGCGACGAATCTAGCGATCAGCAGTGTCCACACGCATCGACCTACTCTGGGCTCGAGAGTATTCTCCTCAAAATCGTTGCCGTCGTCGCTCGATTCGTCCGCCAGATCGACCCCCTCCTTATCCTCTGTGTCCCATTCTCTGCACAGACACATCATCTCCTCATCATCCTGTTCGAATGAGAACATCTCTTCGCCCCTGATATCAGCTTGCAGGGACAACCGGTGCAGGTGGTCCGTCTCGTTCGCCACTCCAAGTCCGCGCAGGTAGTTTCGCCTCAGCCGTCGCTCATCCTTTTGCAATGCGCACGCCGGGTGGATCAGCTCTCTCCACCTCGTGTGGTCCCAAAGCCAATGCTCCTCCACCACGAGATGCGCCATCTCCGCTGCCGTGCCGACCGAATCGTCCACGTAATTCTCATATGCAAAGTTGTTCCTGTCCAAGCTCCACCATATCGAGTGCAGACCATGGACGGGACCTTTGTTTGCGCATTCGGTGAGTATGATGCAGAGGTGAGCATGAAGTGCTGCTCGGCGGCAAGGTCGACAGACGGGTCCGCCGAATCTGCCTCGCTGATCTCCATATTCGTCCACGTCTCGTGGATGGCATCGCACGAGATCTTGTTCACAGTCCACCCCGTTAAGTTCGCTCAGTGTCATCGTCCTGGGATCCCTCGGCGCACTCTCCTTCATACAGCTCATGCAGTATCGACCACAATGCTTTTCGCAAGTGGGAGCTTTCCCGAGTTTGGAAGTCTGGGTGAGGCGCTTGAAGCTGGCGGGGTTTAAGCCAACGCGTGAAGGATAATTGAATTTGCACGCAAGGCAGGCTGAAACGGTCGCATGTCGCGATTGGTGAAAGCGAGTTGAGAAGGTCGGAGTGGACGGAATAAGCCGCGAATTGGCTTGCTCTGAGGTTGTCGGTTTGTGGAGATGTTTTGAGGGATCGAGCAGCAAGGTGTATGCCGGCCAGAAGGAATGCGAGTCGACTGAACCTCAGCCGCAGTCTACCCAAGTACTCACCTGCATTGCGCCATCCCGTCGAAACTCCGCGCATCTCGCAAAGCCAAACCCGACGCATGACGGCGAGAGCCGGCTCACACGCGCTGGGGTGGTTCTTCCATGACTGCTGAAGGAGGTTGTCGAGCTGCATCGTATCCTTCGCATTGCTCAGGATGATGCTGTGGTCCCATCAGCCGGTTCGGCCAACAGCGTTACATCACTTACTGTAGGACATTTACCGGTAGATTTCCCCATCCTCGTCTGTTCTTGGTATTCTTTCGTCGCAGACTACTTCCACCTTCTACGGAGTCCACTCCCTTCCCCCGCTCCAGTTTGCCGGTTCCTCCGATGGTCCGGGTCGGTACAGTGCATACTGCAGTTCCCGTGTCTCCCGTATGAGGGTCAGCGTACATTACAGCCTGATTTTCATGAAAAGTATTCGAGAAGCGAAGGACTCATAAAAGTCACTCATGGCGAGCAAGCGGAGTCTACTTCATGATTCCGGGAGGAAGATGAAACTTGAATTGCTGAAACAGGACAGATGAATTTCTCTCTCGTCTAGTACGTAACTAAATTGGGCCTGAGGAAAAGGCGAAGGTACGAGTAGGCATGCATCCTGTGTCATTTCGCCTATCTGCTGTGGCGCCTACTGCTTTACTCATTTTTTTACGGCCGTAGTCGGGCGTACTCTGCCCTAATGTGCTCATCAAGTCTCGGCGAACCCTTGCATGGCGCCTCGTGCTCTGCTTCAGCCTCATGAGGGATCTCTGTCAAAACTCTTTCTTCAGGCGCAGACACGCGGAAATATCGATACGAGAGCTGACTCGGCGAGAACGGCGCGATTCCCCCGGCGATACTATGTCTTCCGAATTTAAGGGGAAGTCGGGTACCCCGTTCCTCTGGCCAATGGCGGCAGCTTGCTGAAGGGTCCGGGAGGATCAGGTTCGAAGTGTCATTACTTTGGTTGACGCCTGATGAGTGAACGACAGCGGCGGACCGCTAATTATCGAGGTTGGAGCTGCCCTGAAGGATTTGGGCGAGCGGGGTTTGCCGCAGTCAACGCAATGAACTACCGGCAAGATATCCGAGCGGCATCGCACCACGGACAATTGCGATTCTTGCATATTCACACTGATCCCGCACTGCTTCTTGCTTCTCATGCCTTGTCTTTGTATAGTCCCCCATTTGATTGATACAGGAGCGATAAAAAAGGCTGTCCGGCGGTTCTCGGATGAACCGGCATGAACCGACGGATACCACGAACTTCCTGGTCTTGGAGCGAGATGCCCAATTCGTCCGAGCTGACACAAGACGAACTTGCTCAATCTCGGGAACCCTCGAGCCGAGCTCAACGAAGCTAGGTCCCGGAGGATCGACGATTCGGGTGCCCTGTTTTCTGAAAACCTATATCCCGGACTACCCGAAAAGACTTCGCCCGTTCCTGACAAAGAGGGTAAATAATCAGAGGGACGACCCCAATTTCGAATCCCCCATTTCATGGATCGTTTCCTTTACGCCAGCGAAACTGGGGTACCTCGACACCGGGCTTGTCCGATACCAGGAACAGTAGATCCGACATGTGGGAATAGGATGATCTTGGCCGAAAAAAAAACGGGGAGAGGCCGAAAGAGGTGTCCTACCCCATTTCTGGAAAGAAGGCATCGCTGTCTTCGGGTCGTCCGGGGGTGGTGAACCCCCACGAGGACGATGGGCCTCAAAAGTCGTTCTCGGCTGCATTCGCCGGTCTGAGAGCTCGCTGCAAGGTATAAGACTGCTGCTTCTGGACGTTCAATCTGATCCTCATCCACTCACTCAACTCCATTCAAACTACAAACCTACCGAGCTAGCCCCACACCCAACCCTTTCGATCAAAACATTATTACAATGTTCGGCAAACTCTTCATCGCCCTCCTCGCGACCTCGTTTGTTGCTGCTGCGCCGGTCGACAACGCTGTCCTCGAGAAACGAATGACCCACTCTGGCCGAGCTACCTACTTCGCGACCGGCCAAGGCGCTTGCGGCTGGGTGAGTCATCAAGTCCTGCCTATAGCAGAATAGTCGCTGATAATGGTCATCACAGTGGAACAACGACGATGACAAGATCGTGGCGCTCAACACTCCCCAATACCTTCATGGCGGTGCCAACGGCGATGGCGGTGGCAACTGCGGTCAATGGCTCACAATTACCAACACCCAGAACGGCAACGTACAAGAAGCTCAAGTCGCAGACGAGTGCCCGACCTGCGACTGGGGAAGCCTTGACATGTCTCCCAGCCTCTTCGCTGCCCTCAACCACGGAAACATGGACGAGGGGTACGTTGATCTCTCCTGCCGAGACCGGCTCAGCGCTGATCTCTCTTTTCTTTCCCAGTGAATTCCCGATCTCATGGCACTTCAACAAACGATAAGCGACCGGTCCTATCCCGTACCGAGTCGCTTCCGAAACACCAATCTCATACTCCGTCGACTAAACCCGGCATTACTCCCGACCATCCTCTCGTAGCACTATTTCTCTCGGGTTCTTCCGATCAAAACTCATCTGGCGGGAGTCACTTGTCACCATCAATCGCTGTAGACAATAGATCTTTGTATAATGACAATCAAAAGCCCGGAAATGGGTCAAAAATGCATGGCCTTGAATCGATATGTTGTTGGAGTATCATTGCTGTCGAGTGTGCTGTGCATACTGACCGAGCACCTTGTTGGCAACACATCTCCGTGGCATAACGGTAAGATGCAACGAATCATGGAGAGGAGCGCCTCGATTCGAGGCGTGGAGGCGGGCGGGGCCGCTGCTCGCCTGAGCGTCTCTTCCTGATTTGTGCGGACGTCTCTGCTTTAGGTGGGTGATGGATTCCCGTCTGCCGGTATCAAGGGCCTCTCCAAATAGGGACAAGGGCTTCGGGACTCTGACTCCTCGGCCGATTTTCGACACCCATGCTCCCGTTCTCAGCCCTGCTCCTGCGCGACTACTACAAGTCGATAGGCTGGAACGAGGACAACTCGTATTCCCAGCTAAACCGGTCATCCAACGGTCCGTCCAGCCAGCGCAGCCTTACAGCACATCTTACTGACGTCGTTCAGCTCTTCTGTGAGTCAAACCCTTTTCCCTCGTTAACAGCTAGACACTCACGGTGGACTAGCGACTTCCAAATCCCTCAATCCCTCGTCCTCCAGCTCGCAAACTCCCCAACACCAATCTTCTTCACCTCCTACTCGCTCGACGCTCTACCCCAGCTCAATGGGTCCATCTCGTATATCACCACGTCTGATCCGCTCGAAGACGTGAGTCGAGTCAACCTCATATTCGTCACATTCACTGAATCCGGTCCAAATCCAGATGGGTCCTTCCACCCGGATAGCGTTCCGCAATGTCGTCGACCGATTCCGAGTCTATCCACCCCCGATACGGCCTATCGCGAAAGACGAGCTTTGGCTCGGGGGCCGTCGTATCGAGGGACGAGGTGAGGTCTCCAAAGCCCCTCAAGCTGATGCCCAGACTACCTGCTTTACTCCCGACTCCACCTCCCCACCCTCCACCTCTCCGGACTCTTCACCACCCGCCTCGCCCCGACTCTCCAAGCACACCTCGCCTTCCTCTCTCAACCCGCGCCCCCAACCCCCCGCGCAACCTCCCCATCCCCCTACACCCACTCCCGCCAACCCTCCGAACCGCCCCCCTCCACATCAGCTACACCTAGCAATATCCTCATGAGCCTCCAACACGATACAGGTCGGTGGAGTGGGGAGTACACGTATTCGGCTCAGGACGGGATGTTTGGCGCGAGGGGACTGTATAATTTCGGGTGGCAGGGGAAGGTGGGTGAGGTGGCTGATAAGGCGGAAGGGGGGAGGGGGATGAGGATCGATGAGGAGGAGATGATGGAGGGTGGGTTGAGGGGAAGATTTTCTGCCGGTGGGGAGGTGTATTTCTCTGCGAGACAGCGGAGCTTTGGCAGTGAGTCGAGGCGCCACTTCCACTGGTTACTGTCTGATGCGTAGAGCAGTTTCGACTGGAATGCGATTCACCACCATCCCCCCAGCATCGCCTCTCCCTCCGAACGCTCCCCCTCCATCTCCACCAACGACATTGACACTACTATACAACCCGCTCATCGGATTCCTCTCTTCCGCATACGCGGCTCAGGTCTCGCCGACAATAGCGCTATCCACGCGATTCGGCGTCAACGTCTATAGCTACGAGAGTGATCTCTGCGTCGGCGGGGAATGGTGGGTCGGTCGTCGGAGGGGAAAACAAGATACCGACTCCTCCTTGGCTCCAGAGGGTCCACGTCTCGAAGGGGAGCGACTGGGGAGGGATGCGCTGTTGAGCGAAGCGTCGTTAAGATCAGACGAGGTGGCGGATAGTCGGGCAGAGAGGCAGCTCGACTCGCCAATCCCGCTCAGCAAGGGGATCGAGAAGCCGCAATCCCCGCCTGTAGCGCAAGGGATAAGAGAAGATAGGGACGGCGTGATCAAAGTCCGTCTGTCTGGTAACTGGGTGAGTTCGCGATCATGCATGGAGCGGAGCAGACGGAGCTGACGATGATGGTCTACAGTCGATTGGACTGCTTTACGAAGCGAGGATACGGGATTGTCTGGTCTCGGTTGGGATTATCTCGGATCTGCTGAGTCGACGACGGCCGATCGAGAGCGTCGGGTTGGAGGTGCAGTATTTCTCGTGAGGCGACGCTGTCGTCTAGATAGCGGGCGCGCTACGGTGGCGGCGGCGCGGGGAGAGAGGAGGGAGGGGGGGGGGGGGGGGGGGGAAGGGGGGGAGGAGCAGAAGAGCGGGGCGAGAGGAGGGGAGGGAGAGGTTGGGGGCGTGGGGAATATGGTGCGCTGTGAGAACTGTCATATACCCTGCATGCAGATCTCACGATTCTGGCCCAAGATCCACTAGTCTCCGACAGCCGACGGCTATACACAATCCACACCATACAACAAGAAGAATCAGGATGGAATCATGTATGGATCGGACCGCCCCGCCCTTAAAGCGGTCAATCATCGTCATAAAGACCCACATGACTCGAATCTCTCTTCAACTCCAACCCTCCGTGCCCCTCCCTCCCCTTCGAGCTGCTCCTCTTGACCACTACCTTCGGCACCACCCGTCCCGGTCTGGGGCCATACCAAGCCGCCACCACCTCACTACCCCACCAGTCATCCTGCAGCTTATCCACCTCCGCGCTCGTGATCGACAACATCGGGGCCTTCGGCAGATGTTTCGACCCATACCTTCCATTTGGTGGCGGCTGGGGACCGTGCAGCAGCTCGTGTGCGTGGTGTTGGAAGGCGTGGAGCGAGGCGAGGTGGGTGGAGGAGCGATATCGCACGTTCGCGTAGGCTCGGAGGACGGAGTTGATGGTGGATAGGAGACGGTCGAGGCGGGAGGTCGGGGACTCGATGGGGACAGGTGTGACGGGAGGAGGGGAGGGCGAAAGGGCGATGGTGAGTGGGGGTTGGTGATTTGGCGTGGCATCTGACGGGGAACTTTGACGGGTTGAGGGTGTGGGTTGGTGAAGGCCAGCTTGGGATGAGGGGGATTTAATCATCATAATAGGGTGCTCGCTGTCGAGTACGGCTGAAGCCTGGATCCGAGGCAGCCGTTTCAGTGGTGTTGCGATGACGGAGTACAGTGATGAGAGCATATTGTGAGTCCTTTTGTGCTGAATCTCATCAGCGGCTGAACCTACACTGGCGTGCCAGAAATAATCATTCACGTGCAGGGAGGTCTTTCGCTAGAACGCCAAGGCAAAGACCCAAGTCCAGAGCGTCTTGCCGTATCTCGCGCGGATATCTGACTTCTTGTAATCCTCAAACAGAAACCCACTCCCCCTCTCTCGATTGAAAGGAGGGGTGCGCCGATGGTCCCCCAAGTTAAGAAGGCGAAAGGATGCGCCGCTGAAGGCTGCGAGCCTGCTGGTTTCACCATTCGATGACGGCAATGGAGGTCAGGATAGGGGAAGGCTTCCATGAAGGCAAGTAGAATGGAGAATCGACAGACATGCGAGATGGGAAAGTGGGGGATGGAAGACAGCGTTTGAGGTATCGAAAGGAGGTACCGTGCTTGGAGTCGTATGATGACACTGCTGTCCCCATACATCGTCTGATGATCGACGCGCTTGAGCTCGAAGACGACGGGCTTCGAGGCTACGACTCCGCCCAATCTGCATGGTGAATTCCAGAGCCTTCCTGAGTGATCGTAGGAAGCAGGCAGCGGTGACCGTGTTCACGAAGCCCTCTACGGATATTAGTAATGGTGCATCAAGCTGTCTGGGCATAAAACTTTTGATCCACGTCTTGCAGCTTCGCGGATCGCAGGCTGCATGTTTCCGGTTACAGGGAAGCTCCTTATCCCGAGGTCCGTGCGTCTCCATCATAAAAATCGTACCCGCTGTGCAAGATGATCCTATCGACAGGGAGCCCGGACAAGTCTTCTCGAAACACATACTGAGACTTTTCGAGCCAGTGATTATCAAGTTTATGAGAAAGGTTTTCATCCGGGCTGTGCTGATCGAGAGATCATCGACACCACCTCTCGGTTGGCTGAACCCAACTTAACCCGGTATCAGGATGATATTGCCAGAAAGCCTGATCAGAGCCCAATTTCAATTGAGGTCAACAGCCTCGTAGCCGCTCCTGGCCGGCCTCAAGCCGGCACGGACCCCGAAGGTAGGTCGAGGACGGATCGGAGAACCGTAGCAGTCTTCCGCCGAGGAAAGTGGCGAATCTGCGACAGGCATCTGTCGTTTTCGATCGAGTCCGGAGACTAGGGACAAAGGAACGACACTAGGCAATCGGAGGAAGATCGAAGGCCAATCGGAGAGCCCGCTTAGGGTTTGGCAGCGGAAACTGGCGAATCCGTGACAGGTAGTATTGTGGCAAGCTACGTATCGCGCACGAGATTCCCTACCAGATTGCGCGTGATCAGGTCAGGATAATACCGATTATAACCAAAACGGCAGAGAAGTGATTCCATCTCCCGTCCAGGAAAACATTTGCTCCCCCGTTGCTTCGCTGGCCACCTTCGAGTCCTTCGCACATGAACGTGAATCATTTCGTGAACACCTGTGAGGGCCTTGAGTCTGTCTGCTAGTGGCTGAAACAAAAAAGTCGTCTCTCGACGCTACTCGGCAATCCGGTGTTCTCACTGCTTCCATCGCGATGACACTTGGCATAGACCCTCGGTTAGAGCCCAACTTCCGCAGGTGCCGAAGACATCCAGCGACGTCGTTGCCACACGGCATAAGCTAGCAACACACCGGGACGCCAGAGGTAGATCGAGCCCGATCGGCCCCTCAAGATTCGACACAGGTACTACTTTGGCAACCTGTGTTTTCCTTACGATATACACTACCGGATTTGCGCATCATCACGCGCGGGAGAACCGTATAACGCCGATCGATTGCTGTCCTTCCTCCCACTCTTCATCCCTTCCTGACGGCTACCATCAGTCAATCATGCCTTCTCGATGTGGGCGGGCATCGCGACCATTCTTAGAATCAGTCCGGCGAGCTGATCCTAGGTCGTTCGCTCGGTGCAGATTCTGTCGTCGAAGCCGAGGTCGATCTACATATTTTCGGCAGCCGCCATCTCATCGATGACGATGGAAGATAACCCCATTCGACGAGCTGGTTGAGCTCCCGTAGACAAGGCTGATCAGACATGCTAAGAATCTCAGCAGGCTCAACGGAACCGACCTGACACCTACCCGCGTTCAGACCTGCCCTCCGAGGTCCCCCTCATTGCACCTGCCGTCTCTTTACACCATCCTCTCCCCTTCTCTTCTTACCCCCCCTCCCATTCGTCGTCCCTCAATCTCCGCCATGATCCTCTCGCTACACTCCCAAACCTCCCTCATCAACACCCCACATCTCGCCTCCACTAATGCATCGTCCTGCGCTGCATGCTTATCCAGGCATGCTCGGTAGCTTGCTATCTGGGTCGCACAGCCGTTCTTCAACTCGACCAGGTGAGGTACACTGGATTTGTCTCAGACAGTCAGGTAAGACAGATAGGGATGAACGGACTTTGCATCCGCGCATGCTGCAACGGCTCGGCCTTCGGGGCGGCAGATCGTTGACCAGTCGGCTGATTCATTTTTCAGGACACACTGAGAGATGTAAGTCTTTAGCTGCTGAGGTACTGTCAGGCCACCGAGGACCCCAAATTCCAAGAACACCATGGGATACTCACTTGCTGGTACTCGGCCATCTGCTCGGCGCATTCTGATGCGACAACAGTATCAGCACTACACGGAGATGAATCCAGATGCTTTCCATATAGCGTTCTCTACAGACTCACTAGAGGCCACAAGGTCATACGAGAGATCCATCGTTGCGGCTGAACGAAGGAAGGCAGAAGAATCAGATTGAACAGGTCGGTCATGATGAGCGACGGAGATGGAAAGAACTCCGACTGCACCTTCGCGCTTCCCCATGTTTTGTGAAGCCCCTTTTGCCGTACAAATCCACCGTAGCCTCTATAACGACCCCTTGGGGGGCCGTGAGAGTCCACAACGCCTCGAATATGCCGGTCGGAGCTCTACCTGTAGCGTCGGCAGACGAAAATGGAGTGGAGCATCGACCACTTGCTGTTGGCAAGCAGTACCTCGTCCGTCGCGATACCGGCCCAGCACGTGAGCACCTTTGTCATTCGAACAGACAGGACTCATGTTTCGTTAGGCTCAGCAACGATTCTCGATAGGAGAGAGACGAAACATGGCTCGCGGGAAGCTTACATCTCCTACAGTGGCGAGGATAAGCGGCTGGACGCTTGGATATCCGAGGTGGACGTCGGTGTCGAGCTGGTCAATGGAGTCGAGGCTGGACCGAGCAGTGGACCTGGTGCCGTCCTGGGTACCATGAAACGGAAGCGCAAAGCCGTGGTGATCGTAAGATCACTGGTCGTTGAATGCGGTGTGAGCTGATGAATGGACATGCTAGGCTGCTACCACCCCTCGGAAGCTACAGAACGGCCATTTGGATATCTCGCCTCGTCGGCATGAGCCCGGCCCTCCATCGTCTGCGCCATCTACCCCCGAGAGAGAGCACGCTGCGATGACCAGGGTGCGCAATTTTGAAGATGTCCGGTTCGGAGAGTACCTCATCAAAACATGGTATGTTGGTCTTCCTCCTTTACGTCATCATCTGAGGAATCGAAGGTACTACTCGCCATATCCTTTACCCCTTGAAGAGACACCACCGATGAACAGCACGCCCCTGTCTTTCTCCGCTTTACCCATCGGCCCTATTACCTCGAATTCTCGGAAGCGAAATGCCATGTCGATGGATGGGGATGCACCTGTACCTTCCGCAAGCAAGCCCAGAGGTCTGGGCAAAAGATCTGCGAGCGACTTGTTCACGCTTGGAGCTGGTCAAAGCGGTGAGGGTGCGCGAGGTCGGTTGTGGGTGTGCGATCTGTGCTTCAAGTATATGCGGACTCGAGCGGGTTTCGACCGGCACACATCGTCTTGTACGATGATGCAGCCGCCAGGACGGAAAGTGTATCAGCGAGGTAGCTATACCATATGGGAGGTGGACGGCGCACAGGCCACCCTCTACTGCCAGAATCTCAGCTTGTTCGGAAAGCTCTTCATCGACCACAAGTCCGTCTTCTTTCATGTGGACAATTTCCTCTTCTATGCTCTATGCGACGCCGCCACCTCCCGCCGCGATCAGGTCATGGCGTTCTTTTCAAAGGTCCGTCCATTTTAAGATGTCATCGTAGCAGGGTTTACGCCTTCTACTTGTCATCAGGAGAAGCTTTCATATGACGATTACAACCTGGCTTGTATCGTCACCTTCCCACCCTTCCAGAATCAGGGATTCGGGAAACTGCTTATCGAGCTCAGTACGTCCGCGTCTTTGCTTGTCTTGTACCGATGTGCTGATACGCATAATAGGTTATTACCTCACCCGGCATCCCTCCACTTCCCCTATCAACGCATCACCCGGAACGCCGGAACGACCTTTGTCAGATCTCGGTCTGAAAGGGTATACGGCGTACTGGGTCGCCATGATCCTCCGCTTCTGTCGAAAGCTCCTGGCAGGTGCTGCTCCGATTGAAATGACGCCCAAGAAGAGCCAGTCGAGAATCGAAGGGCGGACCCTCAGAGCGAGGCGAGAGATTGGCCATGATTCGGTCAAGGACATCGGTAAGATCAACAGTGTTGGTACGCAGATCCATTTCTTTGCGTCCATCCTGCTAAAAGCTGCAAAGAGGTGACGAAGTCGTACGAGTCCCCGTACAAATGTCAATTCGCTGTAATCCTCTCCCTCGCCGACCTCGCTAGAGCTTGTCATCTGCGCAAAGAGGATGCCGCCTTCGCTCTCGCTGAGCTCGGCTTCCTTCAGCATCGGCGGGCCAGGTCTGTCTCAAATGATGTGCGGAAACATCTCGATCCGGGAGAGTGGAAGGATATGGAAGTCGTGGTCAGTCGGGAGATGGTTGAGGAATTGTGGGTGAAGTGGAGGGTCAGGGAGAAAGGCGTATTGTCGGAGTGCAAGTTGCTATGACTTAGCATGAAATCGCACATTCCGCCACTGAGTCGGGTTTATGCCATCCTCCCATGCAGGATCGTACACAAATCTGGTAGTGTATAGTGTGAGCGAATCATGGCTTGCAAAGGTTGTCCTCCGGACTCGATCGGCACGACCGCCTTGCTCGGTCAGGTTAAGAAGAACTGGGGCTTCGGTTAGAAGTCAGTCCAGTTCAGAGATCACTCATGAACAGGCATTCGCCACTTCACCCTGGCGGACCCTGAGGCGGCTCTCCCGATCGGTCTTCGACCTACCTCTGGCCTCCCGTCGTGTCGTATGTTATGCCGGAACGTCTGACGTCACCTACGGAAGTTGGGCTCCGACACAAGGTTTCGTGACAAGTATCATCCTGATGGAAGCAGTGAGAACATCGGGGGCCAAGGTAGTGTCGAGGACGCGACAAGCAGCAAAGTTCGGAGGACAACTTTTTGGGCTGAATTGACAGGACTCCTGCACCAGATAGAAAGCGGCAAAGCCACTTGTATCCTGATGCGGACTGCTTCTGGCTTCAGGTCATTGACGATTTCATGACTCGTCAATCAAGTCTTGGAGAACCGGTTCGCCAGACCTGTGCTTCAAGCGATGACTGAGATACCGAACACCTCGATGCATCAAAGCCGAGCCGCACATTCTGGATCCCCGAACTCTCTTCACTGACCAGAACTTATTCTCCCCGAATTTCGCAGATCATCGTGATCGTCGACCTGAATGTCTCTCTTACTGAGCGCAAGACTGACCATGGCAATCCTGCGGGCTATACTTGAATCTGCTGAATGCAAGGAACTGAGTCGAAAATTCCCCTTCCCCTTTCTTCCAGGCGAGATTGCAATGCTATGCGGTGGACCCAGCCTATATCTCTGGGACCTCTGTCTGCGGAGTGGCCAATGTCCCTCTTATGGCTGTACAGAAGCAATACACCCCATTTATAACGATCTATCCAACCAAATCACTCAACGTCCACCATGTCGGACACCCTCGCTACCCCATCCGCCAAGATCGAGCGAATCAATCTTATCTGGACAGACGAGAATGACATCAAGAACCGAGTTTTGTGTTCGACTCCTGGTCTAAGCCGAACACGAGCTTCAGAGTGTGTTGTTTCGAGTGAGCATTCAATTTACAGACTGATGGTATGTCAGGATATTCAAGCGGCACTGGACACGGGCCGACGTCTTCACTTGGTGGTGGGCAGTACTAGAGTGTTAATGAGGCTTTAGGCTCACGGAGGACGAGACCACCCAATTGAATCTGTGGCAGATGGGTGTTAGCAATGTACCGGTCCTCGGGAGTCGTACTTCGTGGTGGCTATGGAGATAGTCAACTGAGCATCTCCCGGTAGCCCATTCTTGACGGACGTGTGAGCTCGACCTTTGGCGACTATGTGCGATACATCGGACGGCACCACGAAAGATCGCTCTACGCCGATCTCGAGAGCCGAGGCGAAAGTCCCGAGACTTGTGGTAGCGGAAGCTTTGACCATTATCGCCAGTACGCCGAGGCGCCATTGGACCGCGTCGAAGATCAACACTATTTTCGATGGATGGCAAGCTCAGGTGAGTTGTAACAGAATCATTCGATCGTATTCTGATGCAATCCCTAGGGCATCACCCGTCACCCGGAGCACCATACTATAGTGGTCCGTCATGTTCAAGACCTCTGGCTTCGATACTTCAACGTCGGCGCACCGCATTGAGTGAGGAAGTGTGGGATACGGGATCGTCTGGTCTTTTTTCTTGTTCTTTAGGGATTGCAATGTTTGTCGTGATACTATGAAAGGGGAATGTATGCATGTTGTATCCTATCACGTCTCTTTCTGCGTCGTTGTGACCCCACCACAAATGAACATAGCGAAACTTGATCCGCCTTTACCCGACAGGGGCGGTGGGCTCGGGAACGAAGTTGCACAAGCTCGAGACGCAGGTCCCAGTCCAGCAATCCGAGTCCGCTGTTACGAGAGTCAACCAGAGCCAATCCAAACGATGAGACAGACCCACTCGTGCAAGTAGCAGTCTGCCCTCCACATACGCCAGTCTCGGAGCTACCGTTCCTTGCATAGCCACAGGATTTGTAAGTCCGATCATCCGCACAACTACCCTCCCATCCGCGCTCGCACACTCGAGCTTTGCCGTAAGTGATGGAATCGCAGCTGGCCTGACCGAGTCCGTTGTCTTCGCACGCCAGGCCTTCGCTGCATTGGACAGAGTAGGTACATGGGTCACCGGTGTTGAGGGGACAGTCCTGCCAGGCGATGCATTGTCCGGTATACGAGTCGCAGGAGGCAGTCGCGCACATGCTCTTGTGGTAGCAGGTTGCTCCGGCACCACCACAGACGCCGGGCTCGGAGGAGTTGGGGCGAGAGTTACCACAGTAGGCGACTGAGGGGGAACGAGGCGATGAGTGGGCCGTACGGTGACGGAACAGGTTGGATGCTCTCACCGTTTCCGCAAGGATCCGAGGCGTTGAACTCACAGACCTGACAGAATCTCCAGGGTCAGTGCTTGGACTATCGGTCCAGAGGGGGATCAGGTACCGTGAATACCCCACTGTCTGATCCGCTTCCAGCAGGTCCCGTATTGGTTTTGGCATCGAAATCTGCCGGCCAGAACACGGTCAGAATGGTTTGCACTGATGGCGTGAGTGGTATGAGATAACTCACCCGCGCAGAAACTCTGTCCAGCCCCATTGTCCTGGCATGGGTACGGGTCGGCGCACCCTTTATTGTCTGCACAAGCTGCTCCTGGACCGCCGCATTTGCCTTCAGGACTACAATTGAGGCCGGTGCTGCAACTCGACGGCGAACAACCTCCGAAGGTACAATTCTCTAGATGAGCATGGATCAGTCAAAGAGGACGGATGATCTTGTGTAATGATTTAGTCTCACGGATCTCGTCTAGGCGGAGAGCCCTTGGGAAAGGAGTCACCGGAGCCTTCCCTGCATTGATTGAAGTGAAAGCGAAACAGGTGAAAGTCAGAAGGAGAAGAGCGCGAGAGATCGCTGTCATGGTGGGGAGACTTTTTCAGTGAGCGTAAGATCAAGTCAGAAGAGGAAGAAAGATGGAGTTGAAAAGAAAAGGGGAATCAACAATTGTACGATCCCAAGTCAATCTCTTTTCTCGGCGAGACGGCGAGAAGCAGCAAGATGACGATGGGGATGGAGATCCGTGATGGCCGATGACGTAGGATCTTGTGTACAAATGATGGAATCTTGACCCTTGATGATCCATCATGCTTCTTAGAAGATTACTTCATGAGAAAGTTTCGCAAAAATTGTTGCTCCATGATGATGTACGGTCGATGCAGCGGATGCTTTGGTAAGTTTGAAGGTTACAGATCTTCCGGGCTATGCTTGGTCCAGATTTCGATATTCTCACATGGATTCTTTCACATGCGACTTGCAGGGATAATCAGCAAACATCCGTAGCAGCCTGCGCAAGTAGCGGAAGAGGAAAGCAGACAGATCGGGGCTTGGGAGTCATCATCCCAATGAATGACATCCCCTCTCACCGATCCCAACCAACCAGCACAAGCGGGATAAACCAAAAATACTCCGTCAAATAATGTCACCAAAGCTCCTGTTCAGTGAACTAATCCTTCACCAAATCCCTGCTTTCCACTGCGGCAATCATGTCCGACATCCAATCCTCATCCTCCCAACCGATGCAAGCGACCGTAGCCGACGAGTCCGAAGAGCTGAAAGCGGAGCTCGACGGCAATGACTCAGCTCAGATCAACGGGGATGGAGATGTCGAGATGAAGCCGACCATCCACGGGGATGGGGAGGACAAACAGCTTCCCGACGGCGACGCCAAACCCGAAGCAGAGGTCAAAGCCGAGCCTGAGGATCCGAACAAGCTTCCCGACGACGCGTGCGAGACGCTCTACGTCCAAAACCTGAACGAGAAAGTCCTGATACCCGGTCCGTCCCTTCTTCACCTTCGCTTCGCTATACTAACGGCTGTGTCCAGTCCTGGTGCAAACATTGACATCTTTATTCAAAACCTACCGCCCTCTTCTGCCCATCACAGCACATCACAACGTCCGAATGCGCGGACAGGCGTTCATCACCTTTCCGGATGTGGATACTGCCAATAAGGCGAGGAAGGAGGTTAACGAGTTTCCGTTGTATGGGAAGGGCATGGTAGGTTTCCTCCTCAATATCGAACGGGTGGAAGTGTAAAGAGTAGAAGGGTCACAGTGTGGATGGGTGCTGATTGGCGGTGTAGCAAATCAGTTTCGCACGGACGAAGTCGGATGTGATAGTTAGGAAGGTTGAGGAAGAGGAGGGGTTGGAGACCTGGAAGAAGACGAGATTGGAGCGGAAGAGTCAGTCATTGTTCTCGAGGCACTATCAGTCGCTGGTAAACCGACTCTACGATGCTGACGGTCGGGCGTTTGAATAGAGAAGACACGGCGGGATAACCCGATTCGGCGGAAAGCAGCTGCTAAGCTCAAAGCGGGTACGTCTAGCCCCCCGACTCATCGATGGGATGAGCATAGCATGACTGACGTTAATGTTGCCCAGATGAGAGTGCCGCACCCGCAGCGAAGCGACAACGTCTACAGATGCCCGACGAATACCTCCCGCCCAATTCGGTGCTGTTCATCCAGAATCTGCCGGAGGGGACGACGAGCGATGATCTGCGCGAGGTGTTTGAGCTGTACGTCCTGCTTCAATCAAAACTGCAACCCTCGGCGATTGGGGGGTGGCGCTCATGCTGGTTGCGCTCGTAGGCACGCTGGTCTCCTTGAGATCCGAACAATCCCCGCGAAGAAGGATATCGCGTTCGTCGAGTTCTCGGATGAGGGTGCTGCGTCGATCGCCAAGGACGCGTTGCATAACTTCAAGATTGACGGGGAGACGAAGATGAAGGTGTGCCGTCCTCCATCCATTCTTACTCTCGCTCGCACACTGACCGATTTCTACAGGTCACTTATGCTAGAAAGTGATGCGGGAACATCCACATCTATCTGGATATCACAGCTTGGCAGGTCCGGCGTGTACAATGCGGATGCATCCGGTATCACACGTCGACTGCGACAGATTATGTAATACATCTCATCTGATATCTCGGGTCATCGCCGGCCATGCACAGGTGGTGATGATAAGGGTGAAGGGTTTATTACTCGTCCGTTTCGTAATTGACACATAGGTCTTACAGTCTTCCCGCTCGGAAGACAGACTGAGTCGCGATTCGCCGAGCCTGATCCGGTGCATCAGCTTTTACCAGAGCTGAAAGTGAAATTTATCACCTGGTCGAGTGAGATCGCATTCCGACTCAATCCCGCCCCGCCCTCATCATCCGCATCCGCATCCTCATCCTCTTCGTCCCCTCCACCCCTGAATCCACCCCGCATACCGCCATTGATGGCCGGCGTCTTTCCCGCTGCGCCAAACATCCCTCCGCCTGGCCCAGTAGCTAGTAATGGCGCCCCGAAGACACTTAGTGGAGGTGATTTCGTATCTCCCAACGAAGTGGCGCCAAAGGGTTTGAAGTCGCTCAATACCTTTCTGGGCGGACTCGTCGCACTGGGTGATCTGGTCGAACGCCCTGAACTGTCCTCATGTGAGATACCAGGGGGCGAGGACGGTGTCAGGTGGGTGCTGAGAGCTGCGGATGTTTGTCGAGGAGGTAATCGGCCACCGGGAACATATTGGAAGCCGCCATCCCGGTTGTTCTGCCGGAACTTGTCCGTCAATCGCTTGCCCGGTACCTAGACATGCATTTTAGTCGAAAGAGGAAGACGGGATGCAAACAACGCACATGGAGGAGATCGGGTACAGCATTGGCGATGTATTGCGAGTTCATCCAGGTCATGACGTTCTTCTTGGCATTCTCATGCTGTACGTAGACTTCTGGCAGGCGGACTTGCTTGGTCTGCTCGTTTCGTAGAAGCAGGCGTTCGTGAAGTTCCCTATACGATGTCAGTCTGAGTGGCAGTACAATCACGTGGACTCACTGGGCTACCTGTTCGACACTTTCCATCGATTGACCCTTCTCCTTGATCCGCTGAGCGACCTCCATTCCGATCTCTTGTGATCCTCGTTTCAGTACTGGCAGGAACCGGGATGGTTGCGCGCTCACCCGCTATCAATCGCTCCATATCCATGTTCTCCAGTACGCTCCCAACGATAGTCATCGCTAGCAGATCGGCGGTAGTGAGAGGAAGCATGACGCCGGAAGTCATGTTGCAGATGGCTTGGAAGAAGTCGACGGCGTGCTGCGACTATCAGTGCTAAGCACTGGAGTTGAGCTTACGCTATAGCCTGATAGAGTCTCCTCGCAGGCCACCATGAACTGCGAGATCGGTCAGCGGGTGCCAAATGATGTCGCCATGCACTCACCAAGGTAATGCCGTGCTGCGCCATGGTCCCCGCAATCACGAGGGGATCGTGACCTACGAGGAGGATCAGAAAGCGGTTCCGGATTGAATGTCATTGGAATAAAGCGCACCATCCGGGTCACCAGTCTTGATCTCTGCACCTCCGTGAGCATTATAGAAAGACCTGGTGCTGGCTCACGATCCCCGCCTTCCCCAATACCTGCACATTTCACTATAATCAGCTGGAATCCCATGGAGAAGGTCGCTCAGGCGAGCTATGACTCACCGTGCGGCGGTGCATCCGCCACCAGCACGACCATCTTCGCCGCCTCCTTTCTCCACTCCAGCTCCGTCAAAGCCGCTGCCATCCCAGCGGTCACCGCTTCTGGACCATCGCCACCTCCTGCAGCTGTACCAATCGCATGTCAGCTCTTCCACCATGATCGGCCAGCAGACAGCTTGTTTACATGGCCGCGACTGAATGAATCGGCTCACCGGTGAGACCTCGCAGGTACTGCTGCACAGACTGGATGTCCGATGAGAAGGGGTAGAATTTGTAGACGTAGGTGTTGTCTTGAGGTGGATAGTCACGGTAGTTGACCACCTAGAAACACCTGATCAGCTCATCTATCTTCCCGAGAAGGGCTCTACTGCCCGCGTCACGGACTAAGAAGACTAACAGCTGACTTACTGCTACTCTCACATCGTCCGGCCCTGCTAACCCTTCCTCGCCCCGGATCATGTCGCAGATCCCGGAGATATGATCCCGTACGGAGTTGATGTACCTCTGCATAGAACCGGTGCAGTCGAGGACAAAAACGAGATCGCTACATCACCCGTCAGATCTTGCTGAGCATGACAAGAACTACCGGAGTAGCTGGGTAAGAGCAAAGAGCAAGGCTCACATGCATTTACCCCTCGAACCACCTCCCTCGATGAATCGGATCTCATACTCGGTGATAGGATCGGGTCGTACCACAGCCCCAGGCGGTGTACGCGGTCGATAGGACGAGTAGTATGATGAGTAGCTGGAAGAATCGTCGTCGTACATGTCATCGTCCATCTTGGCTGTCGAACACGGGACGAGCAGAACGTTACTGTACTCGGTATTTGAATGATCAATCCAGAAGCACGAAAGCGATCATCGGAGCTGATGTGAGGTGAAGATAAAAAGACGGTGAAACCGTGCGCGTCAAATGGCTTTGTCAACGTTTCAATCGAGACTATGTGTTTCAACCCCGTCTGCATCGCTCAGATTTGAGGCTAGAGCTTTGAAACCACCGCCATTCGCTGCGCACAGACCACATCCCTTAGTCCGCATCATGTTATCCTTTGCAGCAGAGCCCCCATCACCCCCCCCCGCAATCGCCCAACACACCCCTTCTCCATCACCCATTTGTCTCATTAAAAATCGTCCTGCTTCGTCTCAAGCCACTACCAGGCATGCCAAACGGCGTGGGATGGCCAAAAGGGCTATCGAGGACTTGAGTGAGGCCGGTGACGGTCCGCAGGACGGGTTCAACGACGCAACTGCGGACGTTCCTTAGTCTCGCTCTCTCCTTATCGATTGGCTCGGCTTGGGGAACAACTTCGAAGCCTTCAAATTTGGTGTGAAGGGCAAGAGACAAGTCCAGGTGGCCAAGGAATGTGAGGCGTGGATGCGCGAGCGTCATTGTCCCTCTTCGCGGACTTACAAGGCTATTCAGAGGAAGGTATGTCTATCCCTTCCTCTGCCTGTCTTGCTATTGATTTCTTCTAGATCAACTACATGTGGGACGGCTGGAAGGTAGCCATGGCTGGAAGGAGGGTACTGGCAACGGCCAAGGGCAGAGGATCATCGATAGTACCCCCGGCAGCGCCAAAGAAGACGCAGCGGCCGATGTCATGGGTGCGCACTCGTCTTCATGCTCTGGTTGCTACTGAAGTCTTCTCTAGCTGAAGTCTACCGGAGATGTCCTGAATGGGATGCATTAGACCCTATCTTCCGCAACACGGACGGCGGCACAGCTTCCTTAAGGGCGGACTCGAGTCCAAGCTACAACCCAACCCTTGCCGCATTCCTCGATACCCAGCCCATTCATGCTTGCCCTGCAGCTTCCACACACAATACAGCACCGGTTGGTAGGCGTGCTCATAGACTGTCTGCAAGCCCATCTCCGACGGCATCCGAGCTTGTGGACAGGAAGAGGAGATGATCGATGTTGAGGCTCAAATGCCAACCCCAGCACTCAACGCATCGAGCCTCGGGCGAACTCAACACTCTGTTTGGGGGAGAAAATGCGTGCTGTGTACATGTTGAGAACAGACGATGCAAGCTTGTCTTGGGCTGAGGGTTGAGGAAGGCTGCGGAGCTGATGGCAAGCATATGAGAGCAGTGCGTACATTGCCCTACGTCCATTCGTCGACGTTGACCTCGTCTTCCTCTAGCTCTAGCATTTCATCCACCAACCTCTCCCTTCGCCGATGCGACTCCATGATGTCTACTTCGTCTTGCCGCCTTGTCATGAACCAGCAAGAACATACCCAACATGCATTGTGGTAAGGCCACATGCATGGTTTGCCTCTGGAGAAAGAAATCAGTCTCGTACCTTTGTTCCTATGCGCCCAACCTTATTTCGTATAATCCTCCTTGAGGCCTGAATCTCATTGTTCAATCCTTGTCGCTTTTTCAGCACAGGAGTTGAGGCATTATTCTGATTCGTCAGAAATCCCTCAACCTTTGCCACCCGTTCTATTTACAAACTGCCTGCAAGGTAAGTACAAAGGGGAGACAGAGCCCCCAGCTCTGGATCATATGTCAAGTTCTTGATACACACCTCTAGTCCCAGTCTAAAGTCCACCTCATTGGGTCACAGCCCCAATATCTCCAGTGACAAGTCAGAGACACTCCGTGTTCCAGTCTTAGTCTGTGGCACCCCCCGATCCGATCCGTCATTCGTGACAGGATCTGTCACACGCCTGATATAACGCCTCCTTCGCATCCTAGCTTCCCTCTGCATGATCTTCCCAACCTCTTCCACGCTCGAGACGTTAAGCCATGTGTGAATCAGGATGTAATTGAGGATGCAAGCCGCTTGGATGAACCCCTGAGCTCGATCTTCGTCTTTGAGCAACTTGACTTTCAAGCGGAGGTAGCGGAGGCTAGACCAGCGAGCTTCAAGTACGCCAAATGCGTGCGTGACCTTGACACGCGGTGTAGCTGCATTACTATTGAAAAAGGCCTACAAGATCAACGCTCAAGTCTCAAGCTTGTACTCACCGGTCTCCCCTGCAGGTCAGCCTCTCCCCTTAGACGAGTAAACATGGCAATGATGTGGCGTGTGCAGGTGGAGCCTGAGTCTCCTAGGACCTATTCCCCATCATCAAACTTATCGTCTGGATTGATATGGAGTCGCGTTGACCTCTGAACACGCTTATCACTGGCGGATGCGCTGAACCCCCAATGCCAGGTAGCGCATACGCTTCATATCGTCCACAACGGCTACAATGTTGAACCCGTAGCGTTCCTTGCCGTTGTGGAAGGATCCAGCCGTCTTTGTAGGCCGAGTGGGGCATGTTCAAGATTGATATGCGAGCCATCAATGAAACCGACGCAGTTGGGTAGCGCATGACGAGACTTGATGCAGCGCTTGAGGTCGTAGCGCTCGTTGACCGTAGGCCAGCGAACGTGGGAAGACAGCTGTCGGATGATGGCATGGATAGAGTTATCGGTCCAACGTTCAACGGTCCTAGCTGCTTAAAACTCAGCAGCGCATAGCGGAAGGAAAACAAACCTGAGACGCCGAATAGGCGCGAAACAGCGCGTACCTCGTGGGCTAGTCTATAGATGAACAGAGCTACCTGATACTTTGGAATGGCTTGTTTCATCAAGTATGGCATCCAGGGGGGCCACCTGGGGCCGCTCGTCCCCTCTTCTGAGGACGACTTTGTCTCGGCGACAAAAGTATTTGGACGCAACGATGTTCGAAAACCCGTGAGATTCATCTGCAAGGACTCCAGGACACACCTGTTGATTGCGGACGACGGGAAGATGCAAGGTGACCTAAGTCAGACAACCTCGATTCTATGGGGCTCGGGTGACCGACCTCCTGCCAATGCGAAAGCAGTGCCCTCCTAACAATTGGAACCGTCCAAACGCTTCTCACCTTCTCAAGGATAGTGTGGCACACCCTCCTTTCTCACCCTCACCATACCGCCACATTTCATCCCATCCCCTTGGGGATGATGTTTCACCCCTTCATTCAGTACACTCCGACCCCCATCCCCCGACTTTGCTTTTGTACCGGTGAGAAGAGCAATCACGCGGTAGCGATTGCTTCCTGCATTCTGATTCTGCTGAAAGCTCTGCGCAAGCCTCAGAAACGCCATGAACATCACTCCTTCGCCAGCACCTTTGTCGCTTCTGCATATCTTCGGTGACCTGTCATACGCAACGTCCGTCCTCTCTGTCCTCTTCCTATTTCCTTGGGTTCTCCTCCTTCGAGCCGTTCGGATGGTCTTGCGAATTTTTCTTTCATGGCGTTCCCCCACACCACTCGTCGTGCTGTTACCGTCAACAGAGACGCGACCTACGACGGGAAGATCTTGCGACGCGTGCGAGAGTCACAGACAGCTCAGTCGATTCCGCGAAGGTGAGTCAAGCGCACGATACTGATACGACGGTATGAGCTGATGACGCGCTATTTCAGACCCAAGAGACGGAACGAGATTTGAGACTATCAAATCGAATTTCACTCTTGACTCCCGTCCAAAATGCGCCTCTACCTCTCCCTACCGCTGAGAATCCCAATCAAATTCCACTGGACGAGGACTCGGAGCCGGCCTCTCCATCTTCATCTCCGGAAACCGCTACGACCCTCGCCACTCCCATCTTCTCCCCGCCGCGAAGCGCGATCATTCTTTGTTCTCTGATCACAAGCGTCTCTTCCACTTCCATCTCCTCGCTTCCGATGCCTAAACCATCCCACCGGAGGGACCGGGACGCGATAAAGCCTATCGAGATCACTGCCCTCCTTCCTCTCTCACGACGCGTTGTCGATTTATCCTCTTTCGATACTATCAATTCCATCCTTCCCGCAAACCGATCCCTTGTCCAGCTCGGCGATTCACGCGCCTCCCTTATCGACTATCAGGCGCCGCGGTGCCTCTCCTCGTCAGGCGAGTCGGACAGCTCGTCCGAGTCGAGCTCGGCATCCTTCGTCGACCGTCGACCCTCGATATGCTTCATAGAGTACGTGAGGCGTAACCTGGGGCGAGGGGGCGAATGCAGCGTCGCAGCATTGATGCTTGAGGAGGCCAGACCACCGATTGTCCCGTCTAGACACTTGAGCCGACCGGATCGTGTGCTTGTATCAAGCTCGGATTCCAGCCCTCTCCAGCAAACAGCACAACGTCAGTAACGCGTGCTGTAACTGTTGGCGTGCCAGGCGGCGGAAAGACGACTGCAGGGACCTAGGAACCATCATTGAGCGGGAGGAGGACCGGTCGATGCGTTTCTGGTCGCTTGTCTGGTTACTTGCAGACCCGGCAGCTCCCTGTCAGACCAACTTGACACGATAAAGGCGTGGTGATTAGTGAACGTTGGCCATGCGATACGCAATTTTCATCAGCTCAAGAGATCTCGCTCATTTAGCCATAAGCTTGCATGTCACCAAGCCATTTTCCTGTCCCCCTTGACTCGTAATGTTGCTACTTCGTGAACGCCCGCACGACTTTCGCGGCGATATGGAGGAAAAAGATACTAGCGATGAAAGATAGAGAGAGGACGATGACGACGAATGGATCGCTACGAAAACCGACTCATCAGCTACGTCCCACTAGTCCCGGGAAGGAGAAAAGGGAAGGAGAACGTACACTTTCAGCCCGGCTTCTCCAGAGTCCGTGTATAGCTTCAGCATGGTATTGCTCGACCCGCCAGCACCGGCTGCACGGGATGAAGAGGGTCGAGGAGCGGCGGGGGCGCGGCGTCTGAGGTGGAAAAGCGGTCGGTATGGTATGTATGGGGAGAAAAGTCCGGACAAAAGTGATGGGGGAAGAGTGTATTGTCGCCGTCGAGAGGATAGATTGTGGGAGAGGCGTCACGGAAGAAGGGTTCTAGATCAGCACTGTACGGGTAAGGCTGAAGTCGAGGCAACTCACCGGACAGCATTAGCTCCCGGCGGTCGAGCTACAGCGAAAGATGAGGAGGATCCGGTCGCGGGTGATCCGGGAGATGCGGGTCGTTGGATGTCAGACTAAAGACGGTAGAGAGATGTCGATTCAGCGGACATATCCTCTTGCATGACGCTCGGTCTGGAGGTGTTTACGGGGAGGAAAACGGCATAAGGGAACGGTAGGGTTGGGAAGCTCTGGCTCACCATATTGATCGGATGCTAACAGTACTTGTCACGCTAGGTCGACTCTCACGTGGAGCTCAGAGATGAGGGGAGCTGCTGAGTCTGGAAGTGAGACAGTAAATCGGGTTTTGGTAGTTTGAGAGTAAGAGTCGAGTGACACGCGACGGTTTTTCGGTGCTTACCGCTCCCGCCGGTGTTTTGGCTTCATCGATCCCGACCTTGAGCTCTCGATACCGGCTGGGAACCAAAGCAACATGCCGTATGCATGCGGCTGAGAATCCAGCAGAAGCGGACAGAGACAAGAGATGGACGAATACATGCATGCAACCGGAGTGAACAGCCATAGATGTGATACTCGAACCTCTAGCCCTCTCATGGAGTGATACCGGACTAGGCCGTATCGCCTCACACCAACCTCCGCCAATCCAACATAGTGGGAGTCCATCACTCTCCACCTCGTACTAGACCTCCTTTCCTCTCGTCCAGAACCTCGCAAAGTCCTTCATCGTCCCTTCGCCATATCCTTCATCCGCCGCTTCAACACCTCCCTCACAGGACAAGCCGTACTCCCCGTATCCCCCGCCTGCTTCCCACTCTTCTCGGTAGCAGCGTACATCGCATCACAGCACTTGTACAGCGCTTCGACGGTGGAGGCGCATTTCGACTCCTGGTAATTGTGCTGGGAGAGGCAGGTTTGAATGGCACAGGCTGCGGGTCACATCACGGTAGACACGGGATCAGCTCGGCCTGTCTCATTCAGACCGAGCGAGGAGGGGGACATACCCTCTTGTTGACAGTCCTGCGGTGCAATCATCCTGCGTTGGCCATGAGATGCAGTACCAAGAAGCCTCAACTTTTTTACAAAGGATTAAGTCACGTGTTGCGAAGAATTGCCGGGAATCCGGGCGCCCTCTCCTTTCTTATAAATCCCTTGTGATCGGAATCAAGCTTCCTACCTATCACTTAAACCTTAGGCGCAGTGTCGAGACTCCTCCGAACTCCACTGCCTTATCGCAGACTGACGACAAAGATGTCGGACATCTACTCATACACCGTATGTATAATCTATCTGAAGTCGAAGCTCCAGCCCATCCCGCCGTTTCCTGAGCCTTCTCGACAGTAGAGATAGCTGATATGGTCCATTAGGTAGAGACGCCCAGCACTTCCATCCCCCTTGCCGAGCACAAGGACAAGACCCTTCTCTTCGTCAACGTCGCTTCGAAATGCGGTAAGCCAGCACCTCAAGCCAAATCAGCCGTCCGGACCACCTCTCTTATACCGGGATGACGGAGCCGGCTCGCCAATGCGGTAGTCTTGCTGATTTTCAGACCAGGAAAGACACCGCAATATAACGACCTCCAAACCTTGCATGAGAAATATGAGAATAAAGGATTGGTGACGATTGCCTTCCCTTGTAATCAAGTGGGTAGCAGCGGTATGACCGAGCGAGTCTAGTGGTGCTAAAGATATGCTCTTCCTTGCCGCTCTCATCATCCACAACACTCAATGCCTCTCTCCGTGCTGCTTGCCTTGCGATCGGATTCGCAGTTTAAAGGACAAGAACCTGGGACGGACGACGAGGTGCTTCAATTCTGCCAGCTAAACTACGGGGTAACATTCCCTCTCGCCAAGAAGGCGAGTATTGAGTCCCCCTTGACTCCCGGCACTTCAGAACCCACCGCTCATAATCCGATCTCAATATCTTGTCTAACAATGTCGTGCGTTCGCTGATGCAGTTTCTGGCAGGGCGACGTGAACGGGCCCAACACCCAACCCATCTGGAAATACCTGAAATCGCATTCTAACCCTCCTGTCGAGGAAATCGATTGGGTATGCCCCTAACCTCTTCCACTCAAAAGACTGACGGGGCGGTATTAGAACTTCTCAAAATTCCTGGTACAGGACGGCGAGATCAAGCATTTCCCAGCGAGGCAGACTACAGTCGTATGTGACCTCATCCTTGGACCTGTCTCCGTCTTCGGCCGCTGATGTTAGATGAAAGGCCGACGTCGAGACGGCTGTCGAGGCAAAACTATTGGTCACGCGATAGTGGTCATCCGAAGGGAGCTAGGTGTGTTGCGAGTAGCGCGGTGTATCAAATAGATAGAGTAAATGCGATGCTGATTCGGGCATCAGAGATAGCGGCCTTCTCCGCCTCTTGATATCGTATTTTCTGACGATCGAGACCACCATCCTCTACGATGTCTTCGCGACCTTCTGGTCAGCCACACCACCCTCGTCTCTCAGCCTCGGAATCCAAACCGCCCTCCAACAAGGCACCCACTACATGACCCCTCAACGACGACCCACCGAGCAAGCCTTTCAAACATGGGTGAATCTCTCCCTCCCTCCGTTCCCGTATCCCTTCTGAACTAATTTGGGGACCCAGTCGGAACGTCAAGCCTCGGAGTGGTTTACGTCCACCTCGACCCGTACGCCAAATCTACCGTCCAACCCCTCCCCCTTCCTCCCATCACACCATGTGAGCCAGACTGAGAATTATGGGTCTAGGCGACGCACTACCACTCGTACGATTCCAAACGGGTCTACGTCCTCTCCAGCCACGGAACACTCCTCCTCGACACACGTCGATCCCATCCGTCTCCCACTCCGAGCTCTCCCTCGACTCCACCACGCCGGCCTCAGCTAAACTCGGACAGGTCGAGGAGAGACCGTTTGGCCCAGGCGATTTCGTGGGTTATCAAGGTGGATCGGGAGCGAGTCGGTACGGCCATCGTGTGAGAGCTGGGGAAGGGGGCATGGAGTTGTTGATTGGTGGTACGAGGGATGGCGTCGACGTTTGCGTTTATCCAACGTGAGTCCCAGGACAGGGTGGCAGGCTTTGGGTGATGGGATTGGGGCGAGGAGGGGAGCGGGGGCGGGGGGCGCGAGGGTACGGATACTGACGGGAGGAATAGGGTGGGAAGGACAATCGTGTTTGATGGTTCTGCGGGAGAGATCCGTGCGGCGGACGTTCCAATTTCGACAGAGGGAAGGTTGAGGGGAAGGACGATGACGGGAAACCGGACTTCAACACATAGAGGAGAAAGGCGTTGCGCAAGGATCACCGGGTATTATCACTGTTGGACGTGGGATGAGAAACACTATGCATAGTCGAGTGACAGCCGCTCGGCGATCACATAGCCCAGACCGGAGAGAGTTTGGTCAGCTGAAAGAGAACAACGGCCCTCTGTCGGTTGACTAGGCACACTTCTCAGAAGAGGGCGAGCGTGTTCCAATGAGACGCGGCACGAGTCAACATAGTATTGCATGACGACGAGAGCTTGGCTTCTGGTGACTGGCTGCTCAGAACGCTCAGCGCGGTACTATTAGCGAATGGGAACTCTAACCTGCGCAAGCCAAGCCCGAACGTCCCGTACACTGCACCCTTTACACTCCCACCTTGAGATCCATCGTCCCACTCGACCGCTCAACCCCCTGGGACCGTCCAGAGCGCTGTCGCTAACGGCGAATTCGCAGTAGCCGCGGAGATCACCCGTATCGCGTCGACCAAGCGGTACAGCGCCAGAATTCCATGCAGCACCCTAACAAGGACACCGCTGTTTGTTATATCTGTACCACTCGTCAACACGATGTGCGAAACGGGAAAGTAAACTCACCCAAAGTCGGTCGTACGAGCCTCATCAACCTCCAAACCTCTCCCCAGCTGCTCATCGCCCCTCCCGCGAGCCCGACGACGGTGGTCACGTCCCAAGGCCACGCCCAGCCGCCTGGTACGCCTGCTGGGGGGAGAGTTGCGAGTCTCCAAGCGAGGAGATGACACATTGCGGCGGTCCAGATCGGGCTCATCGAGAGTCCTCGCTCGATCGAACGTTCATATTCCTTCCTATCCCCATTGGCGCCATCCTTCGCGTCCTGCTGTTCGTCCTTTGCTTCGTTCTTATCACCCTTCCCCTCCTCGCTCCCCCCTCGTGACTTGTTGAATCCCGAGATCACCCGGTCAAAAGTCCGGTATATGGCCCCGAGGATAACCAGTAATAACCAGGCCCAAGCGAGCCGTTCCAGTGCTCGAGCAGTATGGAGGTGTCGCGGGCTTTGGAGCTTCTCGAAAACTGCCGGTGGGGCTAGGGCGAGGTGGAAAGGGAAGAGGAGGGCGGGGATGGTGAAATGTCGGGAAGAGGGGAAGGGTCTGATCAAGAGAGAAGAGAGGAGGAGGGGGAGGGACATGGTGGGGAGTTCGCTGTTCAACCTGCCGTTTTGCAGAGCTTTGGATTCTTGGGCGGCGATCGTGGGGACGGAAAATTGAGAGTCACGTGAGCTGTTTCGGTTGCTGGGGCATATTCTGCCTCATCCGGCAATATTTTGGCTCCGCCCTTGCATCCGCTGTCAACAACCAACGCCCCTCACCGAAACTCGCACTCCTTCGCCACCATCCGCAACTTCCACCGATCTACCTCAACACATCTTCTCTCGAATTTGAGATAAAACAGAGAGGGGATCCTCGGTGAGTCCCTGTTTGAGTCTTCGGTACAGAGAGGAGCTCGGACCCATCACGGAATATATGCTCTTAGTGGAAGCTTTTCTCAAAGAGGTAACAGCGAGTGTTGGCTTGAAGTGGTCTTACCTGAAGTGGAAGACGGACCAGAGGGGTAATTGGCGGGTTTGTCTCATCTCAGTCGGGTGGAGGTATACAGAGGTGGGATATCATGTTACTGTCGTCGAGGATTCGGCATCCCGTCGTTGTCGTCGCGCTGTCGTCGTGGCCCGAGGAGGCGGCGCGACGTCGTCCCATCCGGGGCCGGTGTTGTTCCTCTTCCGCGTTCCGTGTTTCTTGACTCGGTTTCATCAGACTGTGCGATGGATTATCAAGCTGACCTGGATGTCTCTCCACCCCTTCCCTGTCCATACATGTATGCACCACCGCCTGTCACAAAAACCATCCGCCTACGCTATTTGACCGACGTCAACAAACCCCTTCTCTCCCAACCGCCCTTCGCCTCATGTCTCGCTGCACCTCACTTGTCGCGATGCTGGAACTCAATATGCCGCCGACAGTCGAGCAGCTGAATCACTCGCTACCCAACTGTCGCATCGCCTTCCCGAATCGGTCAGACAAATCCTGCGTGAACGTCAACCCGCTTGTTCTTCCACCATATTTCCTCGACCTCGAATTCAATGACGACCCCAAATGAGGCGTTCGAGCCGCAACGAGTGATCAGTGTGAACATGGACTACAACCCGGAGCATGAGAATGAGCATCACGAGAACGGTGTGGGGGAGGAATTGGATATGGATGTCATGCATGATTTCGGAGAAGGAGTGGGCCTGGACATGAGGGACTTCCCAAGCCACGACGGGATTGAGGGCGAGGTAGAGGTGCCAAAGGAGGACATTGGTCAGTCTTCTACCTCCCAGTTCAGGAGTCCAATCTGACAGGAGCACCACAGGGATCACCCCGACCCTCGCGCAGGGCCCGCTCAGACCACATCCGCCAACGACTGCCACGACAAACGGCAGACCCCCATCGATCAGCGTCAAGGGCGAGCCAGCTTCGAGCGTGAGCGTCAATGTCGATGACATGTTCCAAGTCGAGACTGGGCTGGATGATGATGATGACGATGATGATGGAGACGGTATGTCCCCTATTCACTTTTCGCTGCATACTGCTTAGCCTGACAATTAATAGAAATCGGCGAGACCCCATCGGGCAAAAGGCCGCGACCGAACGATGTGCCCGGCGGGTTCACCTATGTCGACAAAGATGGAGAACCGGGACGCCGCAAGATCCGGATCGAGTATATCAGCGACAAGTCTCGGCGGCATATCACGTTCAGCAAGCGAAAGGCCGGGATCATGAAGAAGGTGCTTGCAGTTTTTCCAAAATGGTCAATTCAAGACTGATACGGGTTATACCTAGGCATATGAACTATCGATCCTCACCGGCACGCAGGTGTTATTACTGGTCGTCTCGGAGACTGGACTGGTGTATACTTTCACAACGACGAAGCTACAACCTTTGGTGCAAAAGGCGGAAGGGAAAAATCTGATTCAGGTGAGCTATCAAGTCACACTCCCTGCGATCCGAGATGGAGATCGATGAGGATGTGACCTGACAGCTCCCTCTTAGGCCTGCCTCAGCGCTCCTGATGGCTTCGGACCCGACGGTCAACCCCTTACCGGCCCAGTCCCAGCGACCAAAGCTAAGAATGGTGGCCTGGCGATCCGACCGCACAAACTCACCGCCGCTGCCTCGGCTGCCATGGCCGCATCTGCTCATGCAGCAGCTCAGGCCGGTCCATCCGACAACCATGCACAAGCCCAAGCAGAAGCCGCTGCTTCCGTCGGTCACGGTACTCCCGTCTCTCAACGACCGAAGAAACGACTCCCATCTGCCAAAGGCAAGAAAGCAACCAGCTCTTCCGCCTCGGACATGCCCAGTCAATCCGATGTTATCCCACCCGTCCCTCAGATTCCCGATATGCACCGCCAAGCCAGTCCTCATCCGGGTATGATGGGTAATCTTGCAAGTCCCATGTCGGCGGGATATCACCACATCCCACCAGAATACCAGCATCACCAACATCAGCCTTCGCCGACCAACCCGAACTTCGGATATCCACCACAACAGGGTCAATCGGGTGATTATGGTTCTCAGCAATATTATGGACCTGGTCCGCAGGGTCCACATGAGGGTTATCTGAGCTTGCAGCAGCAACAACATATGCAGTTCCAGGCGGAACAGCGGGAACGGGCGCGGATGATGTTGGAGGGGCAGAATCGGAGCATGGGGATGGACATGTGAGAAGGAGCGGACGATAGAGCTTGTATAGGCACCTTTCTGGGCTAGATGGCGGTCAGGGGGCCATGGGGTGAGGGAACGGCTTGATTGGATGTTTCTTATAGGCCTCGTCGACTTGATGTCGCGTGTAATACTCCTAGTCTTTGATTCCCATTCCGGTAATACCTATATGCAACTTCTTCCTACTCATATAAGTCAAGGTGGTCATGCTGTCACAATGCGGTTTTGCGATCCTTCGTCATGTCGCAGGCGCTCCAACTCCACCTCCGCCTCCGCCCTCCGCCGAACGTGATGCCGCACCATTCCCATCCGCTCCAGCACCAGCACCAGCACCAGCACCAGCACCACCCCCTCCACCATCTGCACTGCCACCGCCATCTTCACTCGCCACCCCCTCACCACCCGTCGCACCCGCCGCACTAGGCCTCCGTCCTCCTCGCGCAGCCGTAGGACTTCCCCTAGGCGGTCCAGCTCCCCTCAGTCGCTTGATGACCCGTCCTCTCTCCCCCGTCCCTGTCCCAGTGCCTGTCGCAGCACCCTGTATCCGCGAGACGATCCCACTGTCCGCTGATGCTGCACCAGCATCTGCTGTTTCCGAAATTTCGCCTTCCTCCGGCAAGGGTCGCTTGGTCCCGGTTGGCGAGGTAGGACCGGGAGAAGACTGCGCAAGGGCCGCATTGACAGCTAGGAGATTTCTTAGTGGGCTTGAGATCGTGAAGCGGAGAGAGGAGACGTACCGCTCAGGACGGGGTTCGGTCGATTTCGAGGAGGCCCTCCCCTCGTACCTCTCACTAATCCTCTTCCTCGTCCACGAGGCGTTCCTCTTGCTGGGGTCGACGGTGCGGGCGCTATGGCAGCCGTCGTTGTGGGAACTGCGGATGTAGCCGGAGCGGATGAAGCACTGGTCGCGACCGGAGGAGGTGCCGTTGTGCTCGGCCCGGCAGCAGGCGCTGTCATCGTCGTAGGGGCAAAGTCTAGCGCTGTTGCCGAGAGTGAAGGAGTACTCTCCTCTCCCTCAAGCCTCTTCGCTTTGGCTTCCGCCTCTGCCTTCTGCCGTTCGAGCGTCTTCCTGCTGATCTCGGCGGTACGAGCCTGCCGCTCAAGCGTCTTCACCTTCTGTTCGAGCTCTTCGACTCGTACTCTCAGGTCGTCCCGCTCCTGTTCCAGCTCCTTGATGCGAGTCTGCAAAGCTTCGGTCGTCGAGGCAGACGAAGCAGGATCGGATGGCTCGATCTTCACCGCCGCCCGGGCCTCCTCGAGAGCTTTGGTAAGTTCCGCCTCCTTCGCGGTGACGGCTGCGCGTAAAGCCTGGTCGATGGCAGCTTGGTCTGTAGGGGCGGTCTTCTCGGCGGACTGTGTGGTCGTAACCTCGGTAGAAGCAGCAGGAGCAGACGCAGCTGTTTCCCGGATATCGGAAAGCTCCTTTTCGAGCTCGGCAATCCGCGTGTCGGCCGTCGTCTTGTCGCCCATGAGGTCAGTGACCTTGTGCCGCAAGGTTGCATTGACGCGATTGACTTGTCGAACATCATTTTCGTATTTCTACAGGTTAGCCATTCCTATGAGCTTAGTTGGAATGGAGAGGCATGCCACTTACCTGGACGAAGTCCTCTTTCTCTCTTTGGATCGCCTCGACCCTCTGCTGAAGCTCCTGCCGTTCCTGATCCGTGGTGGCTGGAGTTTCACCAGTCGGTGCGGCATTCGAAGTCGTCGCTTTCGCGGCCTCGAGATCTTTCACAGCTTGTTCGAGCCGTCGTTGCAAGGCGTCCCGCTCGGACTGCAGAGCATTCTGAAACCGGTCAGCAGAAAACATCACGATCCCCTGAAAGCAGACAAACCAAAGCCGAATCATCCAGTCCTGCCGGAGCCACAGGTGTCGAGTTCGCGTTTGAGAGACTTCTCGCCGCAGTCAATTCACTCTGCAGTCTCTGCACAGTCCCCTCCTTCAGTTGATTGCCCCTCTCGCTGTCCGCCAATTTCTTCTCCAACTCCCCAATCTTCCCCTTTGCCTCCTCGATCTCCGTATCTAAGCCCGCGATCTTCGCATTGACCTCCTCAATCTCCTTATCCTTCATTACCATTGTCTCTGTGTGCTCGGTACTGGTTGTCGTTTGGGTTTCTTGAAGCTTTGTGGCCCGTTGACGCCAGTTGATGCCGATACGATATCGGTTCTCGGACTCAGCTCGAACCTTCTCGAGCTCGGAGTTGAGGGTGGTGAGTTCGGTTGAGCGCGACGAAGCGAAAGACTCGGCGGCATCCTTCTCTGCTCGCACCGAAGCGGTGGCAGCTTCCACGCGGGCGTCGAGGTCTTCGGCGCGTTTCTGAGCGAATCATCAGCTAGTTCAAGAAGGACGATCCGGGAACAAACCTCAGCAGCACGGGTGGCCTCTTTGGCTTGGTCCATCTGGCTACGCAGAGCCGCACTACAATGCCGTCAGCCTCCAGGGCTGGACTTTGGTGATGTAGGTCTTACCTTTCACGCTGCAGCTCTTCGATCCTGTGCATCAACCTGTTCCTCTCCTCGACTCTGGTCCTTTCACTTTCGGTGTTGACGTTATTAAGGTTCTCGATGAGTTGCTGGAGTCGCGCTCGTTCGGATTGAACACTGCGGAAGTCGCTTTGCAACCGGGACTCGATGCTCTGAATCCGCTGGTCAGAATAGCTCATCCAGAGTTGGCTATCAAACGGACCGTCCATTGCTCCTTCTCGGCACGAAGATTTGCGGCTTCGTTGCGGAGTCGATCAGCTTCAGCTTGACGGGCAGCCAACTGCTCGAGAGCCTGTAAGATGTGTCAGTCCAGGCGCGATCGGACGTTTCTCTCAAGTGCTGACATTGCGTCGATCGTTGTTAGCCTGCTGGTTGGACCCTTGCAATTGGCGTAATTGATTCTCGAGGTTGTTGTACTCCTGCTTTTGTATGCCGCTGGTTTCGTTGAGTATCCGTTGTTGCTCTGTGCTCAGTGAGCGTAGGGTTGACAAGCGTTATGAGATGTTCACCTTCGATAAGAGTGACTCTAGCCTCAGTCCGGGCTTTCTCTACCTCTGCGATCCCGGCCTGCTCCGCTCTAACCCTCGCCTGATCCTTCGCCTCCGCCACATCCTTCTCCGCCTTCGTCCTCACCAGATCCATCTCCGCCTGTAAGGTGGCGATGGTCTGTTGGTGCGGGCCATCTGCATCTTCAAGCGGTCCAAGCGAACTCTTCTGACTCCAATTTAGCCCCTCACCCTTCGCTAACAGCCTGCTGAAGAAGTCGCGTTCCCTTGTAGCATCGTTGATCTTCTTCTGCGCTTCGAGCAGCTGAGCGTGCAATTTGGTGATCGTCTCTGTCGCTTGATCTAGGGTAGCACCGGTATCGATATCGTCCTCGTCTGATGTGGCTCGACGGATCTCGCGAGCATCCAGCTTGGCCATGAGACCTCGAGTGAGCTTGACCAGCTTTTGGTTCTGTTCCTGTAACGAGCGGATTGACTTGAACTCGAGCAGACGATCGGTAATAACGTCCCCGTCCCCGTCCACCGTGGCTGTTCCATCCATCGTCACCTCCGCGAAAGAAGGATCGTCTCGAAGGGCGATTTGCCGTAGAAGACCGTGGACCTGACGAGAGAGGTCGTCGACGGTACCTCGGAGACCTGAAACCTCTTCAGCTTGTAATGAGGCTTCGGCCGACAAGAATTTTGCGCGGGCCTCGTGACCGTCTCGAGATGACATGACGGTGGCGAGCTCTCCAGCCAAAGCGTTAGCGCGCTCGATCGCTTGGTCGTGCTCAGCCGCCTGATATTCGAACAGAGGTTTCTACCCGTATCTCAGCGAGGAACACCACGAGCCAATATAGGGACCAACCTTCTCATCGATGTCCTGGCTGATCTCTTCCACCAAGTCTGTGAGCCTCGCCACCTCGTTCTCCGCCTCTCGCAACTTCCCTTCCTGGATCGTGTAGTCGGTGTAGAATTGGGTGTATGACTTCCCAGTCTGCCTCATCCCGGATGCCAACGCCGCAGCCGGGCTGATATCCGCATCATCCCCACCAGCCAGAGCCAGTCTTTCCACCACAACTTTCAGATCCTCCGCTCGCTTTTCGGCTTCTCGTCTCATCCGCTCCTCCTTCTTCCACTTTTCCTCCCAAAGTCTCTGTTTCTCGTCCTGACTCTCGGCCGTCCGTTCAAGTTCTGCTTCCCGCTCTACGACATTAGCTCGTGCATCGTCGCCTCGCTTCTCCAGTATCCGATTTTCTTCCATCAGGCGGTGGAACTCCATTGATGTAGAGGCCTTTTTGGAGGCAGCAGACGAAGTCAAGGTGGCGATATTGGCGTGAGCTTCGGCGAGACGGCGGGATTGATCGTTGTAGGTGCGCTGCAGTGAGCGGTAGGAGTTTTCGGCAGATGTGAGGCGAGATATTAGGGAGTCATATTCGATCTGGAGCTGTGAGTGTTCTGCTTGCTATGATCCACGTCAGCGCTTGCATTGCAAAGTGCAGAATGCGAAAGTTGCTGCTGTATGCAAGATACTGACATTTTCGGCCCTGTATTTTCCAAACCTCTCCTCGATGTCCGCAGCAGCTTTGCTTAGATGCAGTATCTCGGCTCGTGCGCTCGATAGTGCTTGTACACTACGCTCCTCGTTGAACTGGTCACCGCGCATCAGCTTGTACCTGATGAAGCGGAGATGGCTTCCACCTTCGCCGAGTCAGACGCCATTTTGAGCTCGGACCTCTCGACATCGAGATGCGCAATCTTCTGGAATGACTCGGCTCGCTGCGACCTCAAGGTGAACAGTTCCTCTAGATGGTCAGTCAGCCTAACCACCCTTCGGTCCAGCGGTCCAGGAAGACAGTTGAAGACTGTGGTGCCAAGAATGACTAACGAGTATTCCGGTTGGCCCGCTGCTGTAACCGTTCGATCTCTTCAAGCAGCTCCCTCTTCTCGCTCTCGATAGCCTGATAGGAGTACAATGTTAGCGGGCCCATTCCCGGTTGCAACACAACAAAATAGCTGGCTGCTTCGCAGGGGCGCAACTCACGTCTATGCGGGTCTGCAAGACTGCTAGCTCCGAAGTCGACTTATGATGTAGAGACTGGATGCTAGAAAGCTGGGTGCGAAGCTGATTCGTCGTAGACACTGCGAATTTGGGTCAGCTCCTTGCAGCATATTTGATATAGTTGGTGCCTAAAGAGCAAGGCTCCCAAGCACTAGACAGGACTCACGAGCGCCTTCCTTGTCTCCCTGCAGCCCCTGTTTCTCGACTTTCAGCCTCTCCACTTCGGCTTCTAAATCCTTCCGCCGTTTGTGCGCATCGGCGAGAGCCTGCTCCTGCTCGACTTGCCGTCGGATCTCCTCTGGCAAGGAGCTCATTGCGGCTGTCTGCGTTGCAGGATCGGCTCCGGACCGAGCTTGAGGCGGTTCCGAAAGGGTCTGCCCGACCGCAGGTGGATCAGACGACATCCTCGCGAAAGTCCCCCGATATCACCAGGCTCCCAAATAATTGAAGACAGACAGGAGAGGCAGAAAGACGAGTTCAGAGTTGACGAGCGTCTGAAGGTTGAACTTCCCAGGAACCGGAAGGGACTACATATTCCCCCCACTTAGGCCTCAGCATGCCAAAGGCGTTTCACATTTCCGCAAATCTCTTTCATTCCTCAAGGGGTGCGGGGAATATGCCCGTCTCTCCGGACGACACATTGCCGACTGACAACGCGGTTTCAACCTCATCCACGTCTGCGCAGCCGAGTAATCTCACTACCGAAGAAGTGCTGGAGAAGTTCAAGCAGTTGAACACGGATGCCGAGCTGGAAGAAGCAGATGGCGGGGAAGACGAAGATGACGATGGCGGAGTTGAGGGCGGTGGAGCCGTCGACGGGGACGGTGCCGGAGACGGCGCAGGGGGCGAAGGAGGGAAGAAGAAGAAGAAGGGAAAGAAGGGAAAGGCTAGTAAGGCTATTACAAAACTGAAGTAGGTTACGCAATCCGTGATTAACGCCGGAGAAGGTCGCGGGGCTAGGACGGGCTGACACCTACTTCGCACAGGAACATAACATCAGGACAGGCTCCACAACAGCTGATAGATGCTGTGCGGGCTCAAATGCATCCCAACGACCAGAATGCCACCGATGGTGAGTTGAATTGCGGTCTCCTGCCCTACGCTGAGCAATGCGACCTTTGTTTTGCCAGATGAGATCCGGAAAGCATTGAAAGCCGTGGACTTGATGAAGATCTTCGACGGCCAGGTGGCTCTTGGTAGTAAAACAGGTACGAAGTCGTTGGGAGAGCACAAGGTGAGGCTGCTGTCGCTCTCGCGCTTCCTCGGTCGGATCGGCCAGAGACTGTGCAAGGCTTGAAGCAGATCTAACAGAGCGCTTGAACAGTTCTGGAAGACTCAGCCAGTCCCGCAACTACCTACCGCCTCTTCATCATCCACTATCGAGGAAGGACCCATTGACGCCCCCAAAAAGCCTTCAGACGTCAAGCAGGAACCGGGAACTCTACCCTCCGGCTTTGAATGGTGCTTGATAGATATCCAAAACGAGGAGCAGGTCAGTCAGCCCATCTCGCCTGACATCATCCAGTAGCGATATCGTTGCGGAAGAGTGGGTGCTAACGTTTCGGCCAGTGCAAGGAGGTTTACCAGCTTCTATCTGAAAATTACGTCGAGGATGACGACGCGATGTTCCGCTTCAACTATTCTAAGGAGTTCCTACTTTGGTGAATTAGCCTATCTTTTGGTCCCATACAGTACAAGCCGGTAGTGCTGACTCGCTTCCGACTAGGGCTCTTACCGCTCCTGGCTATCTGCCTGAATGGCACATTGGCGTTCGGGTGGTCAAGACCGGCAAGCTCGTTGCATTCATCTCAGGAATCAAGGTGGACTTACGAGTTCACGGAAGGTACATCGCCCCCAACGCGCCCGTCAAACTGCTTTGCACAGCTCACTGACCGTACTTAGGACATTCGACGCCGCCGAGATCAACTTCCTCTGCGTTCACAAGAAGCTACGCTCAAAACGCCTCACACCGGTCCTGATCAAGGAGGTCACGAGGCGATGTAACCTTGCTAATGTCTGGCAAGCGATATATACCGCTGGCATTGTCTTGCCCACTCCTATCGGGACCTGCCGGTATGTCTTCTCCGCGGACTTGTCCATGATTCGCAACCATGGTTATGGCTGACCTTCGCCGAAGGTATTTCCACCGCAGTCTCAATCCTCCTAAACTCGTGGATATCGGCTTCTCTCCCCTTCCTCGGTCAATGACAGTCGCACGCCTTGTCAGGCAGTACGCTGTCGCCTCACATCCCCGCCTCCCCGGTTTCCGCGAAATGGTCAAGGCCGATATCCCTCAGGTCGGGGATCTGCTTCGGCGGTACTTGAATCGCTTCGATATCGCTCAGTCATTCACCAAGGAGGAAGAAGTGGAGCATTGGTTCCTCAGTGGTCACGGACGGGAAGACGGAGAGAAAAGAGTCGAGCAGGTGGTCTGGGCGTATGTCGTAGATGTGCGATCTTTTCCCCTTGATTCGGATCCCTCCTAATCCAACCTGCGGTCCAGGACCCCACAACACATCTCATCACCGACCTTATCTCCTTCTACTCCCTCCCGTCGACGATCATGAAGCACAAGAAGTACGACCTGCTCAACGCGGCATACTTATACTACTACGCGTCAGACGTTATATTTTGTGCAGGAGGAAGTGTGGATGACGCGACCACGCATGAGGCAAAGGCGAAGAACAAGCTGGCAGAGAGGCTGAATGCACTGGTCAACGACTTGTTGGTGATCGCGCAGAAGGTGAGGTACTCAAGCTTAGGTTGAGCTTGCTGATTACGATCGGTAGGCTGGATTTGATGTCTTGAACGCTTTGACACTGCTAGATAACAACATGTTCTTGACCGAGCAGAAAGTACGTATGCCACTTGATGATTTTCATGGAAGCTGATGGCCATAATATCCAGTTTGGACCAGGGGACGGCTTCTTGGTGAGCATATATGGTCAACGTATTCGCCAAAAGAATGCTGCTGATAAGGCGTTCCTTCTCTTCGCCAGAATTGTAATTCACCTGCTTTGCCCGTGTTCCATCGGATGCTGATCTATCCCAGTCTACTTGTACAACTGGACATGCGCCGCGATTGATGGTGGTGGTCGAAGTACTGCAACCAAAGAAAGCGCGGGTATTGGCGTCGTCATGCTCTGATACGATTTCACCTTGCATCAACCACCGTCACACATGCATCATACATCAGCGGTTCCGGCAGTTGCGCGCACATCGCAATCTGGGTGAACCTAGAGGCCTACAGCCTGGATGACGTAGGCTAGTCCAAGCACTCCCACTAACTCGGCTAGAAGCATGGGCCACCGGTCGGCGATCCCTTCGAGCATCTGGAACTGATTCTTGTGAGCGCTAATCACCCGGCGGTCAAGCGATACGGGGCGGAACTTACGGCGAGGAGATCTGGGCCGAAGGGGAGACCTTCGAATGATTTGGTCAAGAAGGGAGTGGGTGGTGCAGTGGGCTCAATTTCATCCTTCATTGCGTCTTTCGGGTTATCCCTCTCGGTGTCGTTCTGATGGTCTACGACGTCACTCGATCCGGTACTCACTGGGCTCTCCGCATCACCTTTCACCTCAGATACCGGGGATGCCAGAGACAACGGTGAATCGTCCTTGGGAGATGTAGGCGGGATATTTCCACTTGTGAACCGAGGTTTGTCGGAGTCATTGTCCGATTCTAAGACGTTCTTCACTTCTTCTCGCGCTATCGGTTCCGTAGTCGTAGCACTGATGGCTGATGGAGGCAGCGCTATGATCTCCTCCAGTGGTCGCTCCTCACCGCCTCGGATGTCGGTACTCTCGGAGGGAAGCGAGTTTTCCGCATTAGCTATAGTCGGCATTTGCAGGAACCCGTCCGCACCGATCAATCCATCGCCGTACCGATCAACGATGTCGAAGCTCGAAGTTGACGTCTCGCTTGTCTCGTCTTCATCGGCTATATCAGCAGCAGTGAAGATGATATCCGTATCCCCTTCTGCTTCGGTATCAGGTACCCGTGACGGGTCTGGACACGGATTTACATTGCGCCTTCCCAATCCCAAGGAACGGAAGTTGCTGCGTTTGACCTTCTTCGCCTGCGGTATGGCGGAGATAGGTGGGGCGTCGAGGCCGCCACCTGGGAGGCAGGCGTTGAGGTGCAGGGTGATAGGCTCGGGTGATGATGGCTCGGGTGCCGGCTCTACCGAGGCTTGGGGGAGACGTGCGGGTGGGGGACGGAGGAAGGGGGGCTTGGGAGTTGAGGGTGTTTGACCGTGCTCGGACTCTGTGGTTGTTATTTCGTCGCTCGTAAACGAGAGAGGTGGGATTGATTGGACAGGCGAAGTCGGTATAGTTGGAAGGTTAGTCGGTATGTTTGATACAGCGTCATGATTTGCTTGATCTGGGGACGGTACCTTTTCTGTTTGTGGAGGGACGTTGGGTGGGTGGATAGGCCGTGAGACTTGTGTCCACCCATCTCTGATCTCCGCCAATTTCTCAACCTTCACCACTCCCTCCCGCCCCCTATCGCTCAACAGCGGGACCTGATCAGCAGATACCATACCGAAAGGTGCAGCCGAATCCGGATCTACCGGCTCAAACACCACCCAATCTTCCGTCCCGCTCTCCCGGTTCAGTGCTTTGTGAATAGGTCTACGCGGGATGTCGAATAGGGTGTCGCAAGACGATTCGATTACGCTGAGAACGGTCGCTGGATCCACTGAAAAGGCATCGACCGAGAGGTTCCGCTCAAGATGGGCGATGGATATGGCCTGGACAGGTCAGTTTAGATGGCTTTGGGAGGGTATCGGGGAGGACTTACTGGGAGTCCGAAGAGGATGTTTGGACGCGGGTTGTCCTCGAGAATGGTTAGGATCGCCGCGATGAGCTGGCCTTCTGGTAGACTCATTGTGCCGCCAAACTTTATGGTCGTCACCACTAGTCAAATTTCGAGGCTTGACGGCTGAACGTGGGAATGTCCGGCTTTCGGAATCTCGCCGTGAAGCTCAATGTCCCCTCAATGTGAACGTGCGGAAGCTGCACGTAGTCAATGCAAGCGCACCCTCTTCTTGCCAATTTTTACTCTCAATCTTGGAATTGCCAATAGTTGGACTGTGCTGTGTACTTCACGGCTCAGTCTCAACTTGTCCTTTGGCTCAGTCTCCCCACTTGTCCTTTGAATCGCAGATTGGCCTCAAGTCCTCAAGGGATCATATCCTGTCAGGTAGACAGACGTTTCGCCGCCACAAAGCCACAAACGATAGAAACGTGAGGCCACGTGACGAGATTCGATATTTTGAAAGCGACCATCAATCTGCTCTGCCAACTTCAGCTACAGACACCTTAAACACCATAATCGGGCTCGTTCTGACCAGGATGGCCTCTTCATCGGCACATACACCCGAGTGTTTTGCTTCTGCCCTCTCAAAAGTCCGTCGACTCAGCATTTCATCCCTCCCACACCAATCTAGGCCAGCTCAACTCCTCGTCGCCCTCGAAGCGACCGTTTTCGGGAACAGTGATGTCACCCCGGGAGCGCACAATGCCAGCGCTTACTTGGATGCTCTCTTACAATGCCTGCAGCGTGCTTATCCGGATGAAGGGAAGATGGAGATTATGGGTCTAGGAGCGGTCATCCCGGCAACGTTGTACCTCTTGGCGATAGTGGTACCGGAAACACCGACTCGAGAGCTGCTGAGCAAGATCTCACCCCTCCTCGAATGTCTATTGCCCCTCTATCCCACGGCATTGGAACAACCGCCCGCAATTCGCTCACTTCTCCAGATTACCACCTTCGTCCTTGTCGTCGCACCACCCGCCCTGCTCAACTCCTCCCCCTTGCTAAAGAAAGCATGGAATCATCTCCTCGGACTCAATCTGGACCCTCGGCCCAAAGTCCGACATCTCGCTCAAGAAGGTGTCCGCCAGGTCCTCTGCACCCCAGTCCCTCCGAGGACCAGCGCTGGAGCTCACCCATACCTGCCAAGAGCAAGGGGATGGGTGACCAGTGTTCTTGAGGAAGAAGCGAAGAGCGGGGGAACGTCGAGTAAGGGGAAGAAGGCGAGGCTTGGGGATGGGGAGGATGCGGAAGGGAAGAGAGCGATCTGGGTCGTCCAGGGGCTGAGGGGATGGATCGCTGTTTGGGGCAACCAAGTGAGTCGCTCATCGAAACGTATTGCTGAGTATGCTGACCGTCGTCGTAGCACCTCTCGGAGCTCTGCTCGCTATTGTTGTCCCTGCCATTTCTCGCCCATCTCACCCCGCAAATCTACTCCCTCCTCGCCCATCTGCTCTCGCCGCCGCCAAACGACGCTACTGGCCCCAAACCATCAACCCTTACAAACCTTCCAACCATCCTGGACTCGCTATTGTCATCACCACCGGAGATCAAGTCGAACGCCTCGGACCTCCCGTCGTATCTGTCTGCTCTCACATCGGCACTCATCAAGATGTCCTTACAAGACCCGGTGACACTACCTTCATACCTCTCAAAGGCATTCAACTTGATATTCAGCAACATCCTCCTCGCCCCTGCCGCTTCACCTGAGACTCTCGCGGCTGCATCAGAAGCCATCGGCGCCCAAGGAATCGCCCGATACTGTATCACCGACGAGATGATCCTGGCTTCGATCACTTATGCGCGACAAGGATCTCTCATTGCCGGTGCGAGGAAGAAGCAAAAGACGCCTTTCCTGACGCATCTCATCGCTTCTGTTTCTGACGGTTTCCATCGCCATGCCCTGAGATTACCCCATCTCCTACCAATCTTGACCGCACTCGTCTCGAGATTGCGGACTCGCGTTACCGAGGGGTCGACCGGGGAGGTGGACGAGACCGGTCGAGGACAGACCGCTGCTCAAGAGCTGCTCCTGGATCTGGTACGGGACGTAGGGGATCTTCGGACGCAGAACGGGTTTGAGGAGAAAGCAAAGGTGGACGAGGTGGTGGGTATGGCGATTGAGGTCGTAGGCGTCCAAGGTATTCTCGAAGCCTTGCCACTGAATATCGAGCCGGACGCGTGAGTGCTACTCGTGCTCTGCTTTAACCGTTACTGACCAATGCTTCAGGAACGGTAATACCCCTCAACCCGGTCGTGCCCACCTCCTCCCTCTCATCCGAGCCCGGACCACAAACGATCATCTCGCTTTCTTCGGGTCATACTTCCGCCCCCTTTCCGAGCGGGTCTTTGCGCGAAAGGTCGCTTCGGAAGAAGCGGGCAAGGATTCCGAGGCGAAGATCTGGGAGGTCATCGTTGGGCAGATCTGGGATTGTTGCCCTGGTTTCTGCGAGATGCCTCGAGACATGACAGAAGTGAGTCCTCTATGTTCTGTGGAAGTGGGACGCCGATCAAGCCGGATTAGGCCATGACAACGCCTTTTCTCACCCTCATCACAAACCTCCTCTACACCCAGCCTATCCTTCTGCCCGCTCTTCTCCGGGGCCTGTCTCAGCTGGTCTCGTCAACCCAGACCCTGCTTGGTTCGACTGCACCGTCCGATGAGCTTCGCAAGCAGTTTGGCCTGGACCAGACTTCAGCAGCCGAGAATATGCAGCTGTTACGGAAGCTAGCAAAGGACATGGTCTCGGTACTGCTGAATGTATTCAGCAAGATGCCAAGAGAGTCCAGGGGGATGGTTGGCGATGTCATCAGTATCTGGGTTGGGATTATGACCGAGAAGGTACGATCTTTCGTCGAACTCCCTCTTAGTTTACTCAAGACGCGTGCAGGACATTATCGACACGTATACGACCGTGTCATCCCACCTTTCCCAAAATATCGCCTTCACCACACCCGCAGCGGCAGGTATCTCTCCCATATCCCACACCATGCTCGATCTCCTCATCATTTTCGTCCGATATCTACCGGCAGCCCAATCCATTGCGCTCTTCACAAAACTTACAACGCCAACGCTTCTCGAGCATACCGATGCGACGGTGCAGAAGAAGAGCTACCGGGTGCTGAAGGGATTATTGGAAGCAAAGAAGGTCCCAGGTCTGACGGAACCGGAGCGGTTGGAGCAGTTTGTCAAGAGGATCAATGAGGTCGGAGGTGGTGTCGGTCCTGGTGCTCAACGGGTAAGCCTGATGTCTGAAGCGAAATGGTAACTGATCCAGCGTGCAGGACCGTTTGCAACTGCTGTCGGTAGTCGTCGACATGCTCCCGAAGGATCAGCTACACCTCATCCCGGAGTTGCTATCGGAGGCGGTTTTGGGGACGAAGGAGGTGAATGAGAAAGCGCGGGATGCAGGATTCGATCTGATTCTTGTCATGGCTCGGAAGATGGCGGAAGGAGGCACCGTCAGACAAGCAGTAGACATCGCGGATGACGAGGAAATGGTCAAAGATGGTAAGTCCCTCCTGTCTCGGACCACGTATAAGGTGTTCATCTCTGCTCAGGACCTGCGGAAGCAGATGTCGAGGAGTACATCACAATGGTCGCTGCCGGTCTCACCGGGACAACACCGCATATGATCAGCGCGAGCATCAATGCGCTGTCGCGCTTGGTATTCGAATTCAAAGGTCCGTGAACCATATCTCGTCCTTAACGGGCAAAGCTGATGTGGTTCGACAGGGGACATCTCCCAAGACATCATCTCGGAGCTTGTGTCTACCGTCTCCATATTCGTCGCCTCCAAGAATCGAGAAATCGTCAAATCCGCCCTCGGTTTCGTCAAAGTGGCCGTCGTCGCTCTTCCGCTCGATACCGTCACCCCGCACCTCCATACACTCGTTCCTGCCCTACTTGGCTGGGTCCATGATCACAAGAACCATTTCAAGCAGAAGACGGTGCATATCTTCGAGCGGATGATCAGGAAGTTCGGGTATGATGAGATCATTCAACAAGCAGGGGCTGGCGGGGAGAGGAAGGTGCTTGAGAATATCAAGAGACGGAAGGAGCGGGCGAAGAGGAAGAAGTCGACCGCTGCGGAGGGGGAGGAGGAGCAGGTGAGTATTTGGCGCAGAATAACTTGGTCGGGTCTCGCTGATGGGAATGGCTCGCAGGTACCGAAACCATCGAGCGGAAATGCGTACGACGATATCCTGTATAACTCGGACTCAGATCTCTCTTCCGATGGCGAAGCCGACCAATCGCGACTTTCGCGACCGGTCAAGCCGCTTAAGAAGAAGGGCAAGCGAGGAGAAACTGCATATCTCCGGCATGAGGGGGAACAACCCATGGACCTCTTGTCGCGATCCATTGCGGGTGGGATATCTAGTTCGTTCCTTTAAATATTCCTTCTCAATCAGTAGCTGAAGATCTTTTCTCAGGTGCAGACCCTTCAGCAGCATCGAGAAAGCGGAAACCTGGGCAGGACGCGGAGCGCTTCAAGACGGACAAATCCGGCAAACTCGTCATTACCGATGACGAAGCTGAGCAGGGAGTCAACTCGAACGGCAACGACGTCGCTGGCAGCGCTTTCATCAATGCCACACGAGGTATCGACGGTGCGCGTCGGGATGCGAGAGGTAATCTGCGGTTCAACAAGAATACTAAGCGGTCACGTGCACAGGAGCAGGCGCTGGGGATGAACCTGGATGAGGTCATGGGCGAGAAGCCGAAAGACAGAGACGGCAGGAAGAAGAAGAAGAGTAAGGTGGTAGGCCGATTAGGGGAGGAGTTCAGGGCGAGGGTGAGTTGACGGAGTTCGAGGAAGTGGATTAAGCTGATGAGGCGGTTTGTAGCGGGCAGGAGGGGATATCAAGCGGGTTGGAGGAGTTGATCCTTATGCTTACGTGCCGATTGGACAGGCTGCTAGGAGACAGGGACGAGGAGGTGGTGGTGGCGGACGGGGAGGGAGGGTGAGCTTGACCAACAAGAAGAGAGGGTCGAGGGCGTAGGGATGAGTCAATTTGATAGTCAGGGACGATGGATCCGGAGATGCTCGCCACATGACGTGGACTTTTGCATTACCATTTATGTTCGTCACCCGGGACATTCACCTCATCTGCTCCTTTCTTCGGTTAGAACCTCTTCCTTCATCCTCTCACCTGCTCCTTTCAGCTTTACATACCCAGCATGTCGACATCAGCCTCAGATCAAGCCACTTCAGCGGTTCTCCAAGCGCTACAGACACTCTATCATGACCCGGAACCTAGCTCGAAGCGGAGTGCGAACGAATGGTTGGAGGAGTTTCAACATAGCGTGAGGATGACCTCGGCATACGAATATGGTGTCTGGCGCTGAGCGGTGCTTCCAGATCGAGGCATGGCAGACTTGTCATTCGCTCCTCACGACACCCAATTCACCATTAGAAGGCCGTCTCTTCTCGGCTCAGACTTTTCGAGCAAAGGTGAGCCATACAGCTTTTGCCGGTCATAGACGCCTGTGTATCTGACGGGCGGAGCAGGGACCTCGGAATACCAGGTCCCGCCCCGTCTCGTCCACTCCCCGGAACGACGGCTTAGCGATCGCTTACTTCGACCCCGCCTAGATTCTTTACGACCTATCCCAGCTCCCTCGAGAACAGCTCCCACCACTTCGAGACTCCCTGATCGCCTCCCTCTCACCACTCACACAACCTGGTGCTCCCAGCGGATCGAGAGCTGTCCTGGTGCAGTTGTGTCTAGCGCTGTCGGACCTAGCTATGCAGATGCCGGAATGGGCGAACGTGGTCGGGGGAATGGTGGATCGGTATGGGAAGGATCCGGGGACGGTGCCGGTATTGCTGGGGTTCCTGAAATGTCTGGTGGAGGAGGCGGGAAACCCTCGAATACCTCTGTCGGTGAGTCGCGTTCAAAGATGTGTTTTTCGGCTCATACGCGGTTAGGGAGATGAGGCTCGGGCGGTGATGGATGCGCTTGTAGCGGGATCAGCAGAGCAAGTCATTGGCGTACTGGCGATGTATATCCAAGCTCCAGGTGAGTCGACTACACTATGCTGAGGGCGGTGGAGCTGATGGTATAGGCATCACCCCTGCTATCCAGATATCCGTGTTCGACACTCTTCGCAGCTGGCTGGCAGCTGGCGAACTCCCAGCATCCAAAGTCGCCCAAACACCACTCTTCACAGCAGCTTTCGACTCTCTCCCATCCGATCAACTATTCGATTCCGCCGTCGACGTCTTATGTGACCTCATCCATGAGACACAGGAGGTCCAGGATAACGTCGAGGTCATTCAGCAGATCATTCCCCGCTTAATAACACTAAGACCGCAGTTGGAGGTGTATAAGGAGGATCCTGATCGGATACGAGGGTACTGTCGACTGTTATGCGAGGGAGGAGAGTGTTACAAGGACCTCATCGCCAGACATCCCAACGACCTTTTGCCCCTGGTAGAAGCAATAGCAGCTTGTGCAGCATATCCCGACCTCGACATCGTCCCCATCACATTCAACTTCTGGTATACGCTTGCTTCCGCCCTTCATCAACAACCCGACGACACGCTCCACAAGCCCCTCTTGGACATCTACGCCAGCCTGCAAAGCATTATCATCGGCCATCTCCACTTTCCCCGCGACGACGAGACACAGACGGCACAGGAATTGGACGAGTTCAGGATGTTCCGACATCGAATGGGAGATACGCTAAAGGACTGCTGCCATGTTCTTGGGGCACCGACATGCTTACGGAGATCATATGATCTCATCCTCACGGCACTCGGCAGATCCTCTCCATCATGGCAGGAAATCGAAGCTCCCTTATTCTCGATGCGATCAATGGGAGCGGAGGTCGATCCAAACGATGATGAGATCATGCCACACATCATGGATCTCCTACCGAAACTCCCCGACCATCCACGAATACGATACGCCGCCATCCTCGTCATCTCGCGGTACACACAATGGATCGACCGGCATCCTCAGAACCTCGCTTTCCAGCTCCAATATATCTCAGCAGGTTTCGATATGGCAGAAGAGGAGGTCTCGGCAGCTGCGGCGCAAGCGATGAAGTTCATGTGCCAGGACTGTAATCAGCATCTCGTGCCTTTCCTCCCTGAGCTTCACACCTTCGTCACTTCTATCGGCGACAAGCTCGACCAATCGGATATGGTCGAGGTGTGCGAGGCGATTGGGTATGTCATCACCTCGATGCCGGCGGATGCGGCGGCACTTGCATTACAGCAGTTCTGCGAGCCCCTCGTTCAGCGGGTGCAGGCCATCGCGAGCGTAGCTGGCGAGGTGCAGAAGCCTGATCTGCAGAAGGCAGCAGGTGAGCAAGTCTTGGCAATCGAGCTGACCTCAGATGCGTTGGAGCAGATCGACTCCTACCTCGCCATCGTCCGCACCCTCGACCCGGTTCCCGAATCATGCTTGCCAACCTGCCTCGCCGTCTACTCCATCCTCGACACTCTCCTAGCACGTTTTGCTGAGCGCTATTACATTTCCGAACGCGTCTGCTCAGTCCTGCGGCGCGGTCTTGGCTTTTTTCCCACTCGAGCCCTGGAGCCAGTCATTCAGCCGTTGCTGGAGAGAATGTCATTGGCCTTCGATGAGACAGGATACGCGAGCTATCTGTGGATCACGGGGAAGGTGGCTGCGAAATTTGCGGATGCTGCCCGGGAACCGGGTGGGGAGGGAGTCGCGGGACTGCTAAGCCGGGCATTCGAGGGCATAACTACGGCGCTCGGCAAGCTTCTCCAGACCAAAGTGGCTCTGGAGGTCCCAGACGGTGACTGATTCACTTGAACGGGTTGCAGGAAGCTGACGTGATTCTAGTCATGGATGATTATGTCCATTGTTTCATGTCATACCTCATCCATCTCCCCGTCGTCACCCTCTCGTCTCCCCTTTTCCAGCTCGCTACAGCTCACACACTATCCGCGCTCACCTGCCCGGCTCCCGAGACAAGTTTGATCTGCCTTGACACCCTCGCCCTCCTCTCCCAACGATTGTCTCACGCTGAGACACATCCGCGTTTACAACCGATCTTCCAGCAGTACGGCAAGGCGATCCTCTCCCTCACTCTCGCTGGCGTCTTCCAGGGCTTCCCCGAAGATGGGCTGGACCAGGTTCAGCGAGTCGTTGCGGCGACCGTTTCTTGTGCGCCGCCAGCTGAAGTGGAGGGATGGGTGAGCGAAGCTTTGAATGAGATTCCGGGACATGTGGTGCCGAGTGGGGAGAAGCAGACTTTCCTGCGCGAGTTGCATGAGTGCGTATTCTGCGCCATCTCCTCAATGACCGTCTGAAGGCTGACGAAACTGTGCTAGGCATCTAGCAAATCCTGGATCGGATCGGTTGAGGAACGCGCTGAATAGACAGGTACGGGCGGCTAGACGGGCGAGAGAAAGAGGCAGACAGGCGAGGAATAGTTTGGGTGCTGGAGTGGATTGAGCGTGCGCTACAGAGGTAGGATCTTGGTGGGGTGTGTCTTGTCATGGGATTGAGTGTGGTGGCATCGAGAATGCATTGCATTTGGAATGGGACGACTCGACGACGAGGATGGTCAGACGCGAATGAAAAGCAGCCGAGACGGTACGGAAACCACCCATCAAGGTACACACAGGCCTGTTTACTTCCCTGAGCTTTTTTCCATTTCATTCTCATTCCAATTCTCGTCATTTCCATTTTCCCCTCATTCCAGTCATTTCAGTCATTCCAATCTTTCTAATCTTTACAATCATTCCCATCTTATATCCATCTTCCTCTCTCTGTGTCCTCCGTCCTGCGGCGATCAATACCTCGACGGTCGTCTGTCAGAAGACTTCGAGTGCTATGGCGATGTGGGTGAGAGGAATTACTCGACCCCAAGCCTGAGAGAAGTTGATGATTGCCTTTGCAGCCTCTATTGACCCTCCTCGAATATCCCGAACTCTTTCTCCATGTCCTCCATGAAGCCGATGACGCTTCCCTCGCTACTTGTCTTCGGGTCTCGAAGCGTCTGTTTGCCAGTGCCGGCGCGAATAATGTATCACACCGTGAACCTTTCCACTGGGAAATTCAATAACGCCGAGGGCGTCTCCGAATGCAAGCCAAAATTCGATCCATCTCATCGAAGGCTCGGTACAGTCATTACGACGAGTTTTCGACACAAGACCGGATGATCACCACTCGGTGGAGCTGGAGGTCGATATCCGAGCGCAAATCAAACACCAATTTCAAGCGATATCTCCTCGACCCAGATCCTCGTGCTCGGTCCCCATGACGCCAATGCTCAGGGCTCGAGTGATCTACCGCCGATATTGGATGTCCTTCGCTCTCTTTCGCAACCTCAAGTGTCTCCGGCTCAACGATCAAGTCCGCGTCAGATATCGCTGCAAAACGCGGTGCGAAGCTCCACTGAGAGACTACCACTTCGCACAGCAAGTCCATCCCGAGAAATTGGTGGTTCGCCGTGGAGATTATCACGATAACGACAAGGCCGACGATTTCCGGGGGTTGAGGTTCTCGGGTCACGTTCAGACCCTCGTCTGTTTCTAGGACTCTACGTCATTATCAATTCAACGATCCGATCCTACGGCTGCAAAACTGCTGGAAATCTTGTCACAAGCTTGTCCTTCTGCGCGAATCATCCGGATCGTTTTCGATAATCACGAAGATGGGCATAGAGACTCGTCCGGATCGCCGCATCACCCGAAGAATCATGAAGGGGTCCGGTAGACTCGACGCACTCGCCGACTTCTTCGCCCGAATATTTCAGTCGCCCAAACGTCATCTCAAGTACGAGATGTTCGGGTGAAGCAGCTACTGCTCACGGATGATGGAGAGCTCGAACAACTTCTTTGGGACGACTACGAGGAGCTTCCATATGCTCGACCTGGTGCGGATCGCCATGAGGCGCTTCTTCGCGCTATTTACGAGAAGATCTCAACCGTTACCGTTGTGGACAAGGACGGTCAACAGACTACCGCTGCGGAGTGACACGACGAATACTATGCCTCGGATAACTTAACTTTGGCGAGCTGAGCGAGTGGGAGCGATATGATTACAGGGAAGGCAAGAGGCGACGGATAGTCTGACCTGGTGATAAGTGATAGTGAGTGGATCAGTGGACCAGTAAGCGCGGCGGCATAGAGCTGATCATAGATCAGTTGCGTACCGCTACCCTTCACTCCCCACATGCGATCCCTCTTACTCCCACAAATTCTCATGCGGACGGGAGATTCATTGGGAGTGCGACATGTCGTGGGGTCGGTGAGAGGTTAGGTCTGGGTGGGCGTCGAGAATGCATCGGACGATCCGATGAAGGCGGCAACCTCGGGCCGTGTACATTCAATCGTGCTTTAATTTACTTAAATTTGCTGTTCGTGATTCTAGCTCTATTGCACCAGAACTAGCTGTAAGATAACAAATTGATTGGACTATGCAAGTCTTGTCTAACAATACCAAACACAGCACCAAGTGCAAGGGATGACTCCCAGAAACCAAATTTGTACGTCAAACCCAAATTTCAAGCTGGTTCAGGCTGTTCGGAGCCCGAAAGGCAAGTTCATTCCCGTTTGATCCCGTTTCGCGTTTGCTGATTCCGTTTCTGGCCTTTCGGCCAAAATTGCGAATGCTCCAAACACCAAACAGCTTGAACCAGCTCGGAAAGTGGTTTTGATGCATGAAGCTCACTTCTGGGCCACATACCTTGCACCTGGTACAGTTTTCGTACAGTTTTCGAAGTCGTTGGATGGATTTGAAATATTACAGCTAGTTCTCGCACAATAGAGCTCGAATCCCGAGGCACCTAGGAAAATAAGAGGCATAAGCATGTAAATGAAAGCACGATATAACGTATTTGCCCTTCCGAGCAACTCGTCGAGGCAGGTGATCTCGTGAAAGACTCGAGGCGTTGTCGCATCGTGAGGTCCAGATGGGGTTGGACGACGTGGAGATGGAAGCGGAAAGTAGGTACAACTGCAAGAAGTACCTCCTCAACCAGGTCAAGGTCCTCGTGCTCGGCCACGTGGCCGCGCCCGGGCCTCTTCACTCGGGCTCGCCAAACAATCCCGCCATTCCCATCATCGCAATCACTCTGAGTAACTTATTTTACTTCACTCTCGATCCGCTCTTTTCAAAGGACACTCAGTACGATAGTACTCATATCAGCAGGGATCGACATAATGTCGGTACCAATCAGGGTACGACCATTCCTCATTGCGGCAGAATTCTTCAGAGGAAGCTGATACATCTCCATCACAGCCTTTGCCCGCCCTACTCGACCATCCCAAACTCTTCCTCCTCGTCCTCCACCAGGCCGACGACAAAAGCCTCTCCGTATGCCTCCGAGTCTCGACTCGCTTCCTCATCGATGCGGGTGCGATCCTCTATCATACGCTTTTACATCGATTCCCAAGACATCAACAGGGTCTTTGAAGGTGCCGATTCGGCCGCGACCCTTCCGATCCACACACGCCCGCGGCTGAGAAGAAAATCGAGAGATATTCTCGAACCCGCATAACTCGGTGGGGTTGGAGACGGGAGGTGGAACCAGAGCTGAACATCAATTACAAGACATACCTGCTCGATCAGGTCAAGGTCCTCGGTTTCGATCCACACCAAAGATCGCTGTGCGGTTCATGGAGTTCCGCCCACCGACTTTCCCAAGACTCAAGTGTCTCCAGATCAACAAGCATCTGTCGAACATGCGTTACGACCTCGTTGCGGCATCGGTCTGGGACTGTTCGATCGCACGATTGCTTCACACCGACAAGCTCGTCATACGTGGCGAAGATCGCATGGATGGCGAGGATGTCGATGATATGGAAGACTATCATCAGGGGAGCGACAAGGCTCCTAGCGCCCGCGAACCTGAACAATCGTCTACTTCTTCGACCTCCTTAGTCCTGTACAATTCACCAGATCCTTCTGCCAAGAACGGCTGGAGGGCTGTTTTGTGCGAAAGCCTTCACGCTCGGACTATCCGAATCGTCTCCGACTCCTGCGAGGAAACATGCGGTGACCTGTCGCAGTTCAGAGATAATTCACAATGCAGCTCCACATCCGAATTTGGAATTCATTACGATCCTCGCGAAGTGGCGACATTCTTCATACATGTCATCAAGCCCCAAACCAGGTCTCATGTACCAAATCTTCGGGATGGAGCAGTTAGGTCATGTTCCGACGCTCTCCGCTACCCTCCCGGTCAGCAAGCTACGCTACTCAATAATCTGTCCGAAAAAGGTACTCGTTCTTGAGATTCTCGACGCCGACGGCGCCGGGAAGTCGTCGATTTGGGACGATCGACGAATATTACGCCTCCGACACGTTTGGAGAGCTGAGTGAGTGGGAGATCTTCGATCACAAAGAGGGTAGGAGGCGGCCGAGAGTCAAGTGAGCTTTCAAACGATGAGCATGTGAGTCAGTAAGGTTGAGGCGGCGGCACGCAGTTGAAAAGATTTCAGATTCACCCAACATCCCTCTTCTTCTCGCGATAGCTCATGCTTCACAGGTAACCTATACCTATGAGGATTGTAGCTGGATCGGGTATAAGTGTAGCGAGAATGAACTGTCTTTGACGCGGGAAGGCGTCAAACGGCGACAGACATACTTATGGGGGGTAGGTAAAACTTTGCGCAATCATGTGACTGCTCATGGGCCCTCTAAACCCTCGGAACCGAGCTCGTCATAGATTACCATCAATTGCTACGCGGTTGCACAGTGATATCCTGTACCCTCCGGCAGTACCGCCGGGCACAGGATAGCACACTACTCTGCTGCACGGGATGTACGAGGAGATGCTGAAACTTACGATCCAAGGCGCCGATGGCCATGAGATGAGGATGCGGCGGGTCGACATCAAGTTCGGCACCATCGACGAGTATGACGTATCGAACGCGTTTGGCGAGCTGAGTAAGTGGAAGCGATATGACTATAGGGAAGGCAGGAGTAGGTGGGCAGGTCCATTGCCGGAGTGATGAATGATGATGAATGGACCAATCCAGCCGACGAGATGGGGCTGATCTGTCATCCGATCGATACTGTACATCTGACATGCCCCTTTGTCCATGTCACTCCGCATAAACGCTCTCTGCCCGCGTCCACCTTCCCGCACCCTGCCAAACCGAGCAAATCATGGGCTCCCAGATCCCACGCTTGGTCGGACCTCCCCACTCTTCTGCTCGAGCTGCAGGCAGGAAATCCAGCTTGTCACGAAAGCGTTGCGAGGCGATGTTATGTTCAGGCACAGCGGACACAAGCTGACCGGGATTCGACCTGGGCTCGGTAGCAGTTTCCGACATGGTGCAAACCTTCGATGAGCTGTATCCGGAAATCAGCTACGATTTTCATTGTCCTTTCGGCATTCGAGCTCACCTGCCTGGTAGGCCGAGATACTTGCCAAAAGTGTTTAGCCCGTTACACGAACCGTTCTTCATTACTAGTATACGGAACCTTGGGAAAATCACTCTGTAAAGCTGGGAAAGCCTGCAAGATCCGTCGTCTCATTTGGCAAGATGAACGATGCTTTGCATGCAGTATGACAACGTGTGTGATATATTCGAACAGTACCATCCACCCCACACTCCGATCCAGAATTCCCAAAATCAATTCCTCCAAGACTTCTCCCGACCCCTGCCCTCTGCACCTCCTCTCACATCATAGCCACCTTCAACCTCTCCACATCCGACTTCAACTCCTTGATTCTGACCGGCTTCGTACGCCACTCGTCGACCCCACACTCGAGCAGACCTCTCCGCTTCTGCGCTTCCCCGCTCATGGCCGTCACCGCGATTATTGTAGCTCGTGATCGCCTGTGCTTGGCCTCGATATCCCGCATCTCGGCAGCTGCTGCGAATCCGTCTTTGCGGGGCATGTTGATGTCGAGGAGGACGAGATTGGGGCAATACGAGAGGAACTTCTCGACGGCATCCACGCCGTCGACTGCTTCCGCGTAGTGACAAGCCTGAGAATTATTAGCTTGGTGATGGATGAAGAGGGAGCACTTGCTGTCCGCTTCAGCATCGTCGTCAATATCTTACGGTTCACAGCGTTGTCCTCGACCACCAACACTACATCCCGTCAGCAAGACTATCGGGAAATACTCGAAGACTGCTCACCTCTCAGCGGGTCGTCCTGCGTAGTTTCCTGAACTGCTGGCATGCTCTTCGCTTCCTTGAGCTCTGGCCGGCGAGATGCCGCGCCGGCGGAATCCATCGAGTCTGAAGAGTCCGACCAGCCCAGTGGTCCCGCGAGCGCGGGGAACGGATCCGACGCCTGCTCGTGTGGTGCTGGTCGAAGTGACGGTAGGAAATGAGATTCCTTACTGTTGCCGACGGGCGTGTCATCTTTAGGCAAGACCCCGTCACGCATGTCAGCACCGGACGCGTCGCCGTCTGGGATGGCGCTACCAGGCATTCTAATCGAGGAATACCTCGTGTCTGGGCGGGGAGGATTGGCTGAAGATGGGAGGATTTCGGAATCGAAAGTGATGGCGCTTGACGATGGGCGAAGGGTGCTCACGGAGTCACCTCGAGCAAGATTTGGGCGAGTCGGGCGAGCTGATCCGGGCGTGGTCTCACCAGCCCTTGTGACGGGCGATAATCTGGCGTCGTGCCCACCGACGACATCGGATACGAATGTCTCCCTTATCGGCGGCTCTGCATCTGCAGGTTTCACGATCTGGCTGATCAGAGAAGGTCGGAGCGGTCGGGTCAGGTATGTAGTCGGGATTCTCTGGAGATAATCCTGCGCGGCTGCTTGGGCGCTCGAGGGAGTCAGAGTAGGTGTATCGGGTAGATTCGAACGGCTAGCATTTTCCTTGCCGAGTATGATGATATGGACGCCTGGTCGAGCTTGCCGCGCGAGATCGGCCAGGCGGACTTCCGTCACACCTTCAGGCGCTACGATAAGGCTCGCGTAGTTGATACCGGTGACAACGCGGCAGAAGCGCAGCTTGAGCGTACGCAGCAGACTCTTGCCTACTCGCCTCGTGCCGAGATCCTTGCCATCGAAACCAGCGAGGAAGATGCCGTCCTGCCGGACTGGGTTGTGAGGACGAGAAGATCCACGTCCGGCACCGTTGGAAGATTCCTCCAACTCTTCCTCGTCACTCTCGTTATCCTGATTCAGCAGGTGGAGAGGCACCTCGACGTGTACGATCGTCCCTTTGTAGAGCGTTGACGCGATGGCAAGCTTGCCGCCGAGAATCTCGACCATACGTTGGGCGAGACCCAGTCCGAGACCGGCGCCAGGCATGAATGGGTCGGCCTTGGTGAATGGTAGAAGCACCTCTTTCTCCAGGAAATCGGGAGTCACTGTATGCGCGTCAGACATCCGTACGGCGAGCTGAGAAGGTGGACTCACTTCCTCGACCAGAGTCCTTGATATCGATGGACACGGTGGATAGCTTGATGGAATTGTCGAATCCAGCTGGCAGCACCACATCACGCGAAATGTCCTGGACCGTGACAAGGATGCACCCCTTCTCGGTAAACTTGCAAGCATTGTGGATAATTTCACCCAAGGCCCTGCGTCATATCAGCATTTTTCAGGTCTGAATGAAGGAACATGCCTGACTAGCGGGCCGGAATCATCCGTCATCATCCATCCACCTCGCTGCCTCGGTGTGACCTCCAGGATGACTTCGACTTCATCCATCGGCCGACCACCCTGTACTCTTCTCGACTTGCTCTCCAAAGCTAGCGCGTCCGTCACAACTTTCTCCAGCACCTGGCCAAAGTCCTTTGCACGCGGTGCCGGTGTCGCATCATGATTGACCCATCTACCTGGCCCTTCATCCTCGAGCTTGACATCGTGCCGCGACGAAAGGCGGCCGATGTCGAGTGTGTCGATGATATTCTCGAGGATGTTGCCGAGTGAGAGGCCGTTGGCTTCGATGATCTCGAGCTGTGCGAGCGCCTCGACGCGGTCCTCAGCAGGCATTGTCCCGGCCGAACTAATACCTGGAGCAGTGATGAGTGGAGACTTCAAGGCTTCGAGTGTAGGTGAGTCGCGCGGAGTGGAAAGATGAGGCAAAAGGGCGGATCGGAGCAGGGTCGCTGCGGCATTCAATTGGTGAAGCGGAGTGCGAAGCTCGTGGCTGGCGGCAGCGGCGAAATTGAGCTGCGATCGCTCTGCTAGATGGAGGCGCTCCTTCATCACTGCGGGGCATTAGTGCCTTTCAAGGACTGGCAGCAGGCCAGCTCACCCGAAGCGAGTAAACTTCCGGAGATTGTCTCAACAAAATGCATCGCTCCAGCAGGATACGAATACAGCGGATCTGTCCAGCAGGCGACTATCGCGAAGGCGACCTGACTTCAGCTCCGTTGCGTCCGGAAAGCACTCACTTGTCCGTCGAATCCAAATACCGGCATCGCCATGCTTGTCTCTGTTTCAGGGGGCATAAGATGCGTGATACTCTGGGCGATCCCTTCACTGTCGTCTCGGGTATACCATACTCTCCGCGTCTATCCAGTCAGCCCCTTCCTACCGAGCAGACTCACCTTGACATTGCCGGCGATAAAGTCTGAAATGATCTTGCGCGCAGCTGGAGAAGAGGTGAAGTTGAAGGCGAAGCCGTCGTGGGCGCAGCTGTACCCCAGTACTGCAAGCTGCTTGGACCAATCAACCACATTCCTTGCGCTGCATCAACAAGCAGTTGGGGCTCACGTCGTCTTGCCCTTCGACATTCTCCGGTTCCTTCATATACTTCGACCGCTTGAGGTCTGGTTTCCTTCGACCAGGGATGAAAAGGACTTGCGGAGTCCTGCTCGGCGCAGTCACGTCGGTGATGGCCCAGGTCTTGCGTGCTCGTTTCAGGTTGCCGGACTTGGCATATGCTTCGTTATCATCTCCGCGAGCGGAACTAGAGGTCGACGCGGGACCTTGACTTGCCATCGAGCCCGTCTGCATCGACTGGGTCGCAACGGATGTGGAGTCACCTCTTGTCGAAGTGTCTGCTGCAGATGATGATTGGTACGCGGGGTAAAAGAGGTGAAACTGAGAGAGATCGACGACCGCGACAGCGTACGCGTCCAGCGCTTGCCGAATCTCGCGACAGGCCTCGTCATAGATATCGACGTCGTCCTCGGAGACACGAACGTCTGCACCTTCCTTACGCTTCTTGCTGTCAGACGAGGCGGACGAGGTACCGGCGGGCCGACTTTTCCCGGCACGTTCCGCGGGTCGGTTCTTCAGAGATCGTCGAAGGAATTCAACCGAGACTGCATCACGTCAGCTTTAAAGCAGATCAACTCGAGATGACACGGACCTTGATGGAGCTTCGCGCTGTCTACTGCTTGTTGACTGTAGACGAGTTCCAACTGATCGTCAGTTTATTTCCCGCTAGGCGTGCTCACCTCAGAGACGACGCATTCTGCCAAATCCTGCAGCAACAACTGATCCTCCTTGCTGAAGTCCCGAGGCTGGCTGTCGACCACGCACAAGGAACCGATAATCGCGGACTTCGATCCGTTCCCCACGACAAGAGGTGCACCAGCGTAGAATCGGATAGGCCCGTTGCCCTGATCCACCAATGGATTGCTTCTGAATCGCCAATCTTCCTTTGCGTCCGGCACGATCATGCATTGCTTCCCGGTACCAATGATGGTGTGTGAACAAATTGCGATGTCGAGTTCCATCCGTGAGCGGTTGAATCCTATCTCGCTGAGGAAGAGCTGTCGGTCCTTGGCGACGATCGAGACAAGGGCCCCCTTGGCCTTAAAGATATTGACGGCGAGCCGGGTGAATCGATCCATTGTTTCGCGATGAAAGGACGGATGCTCCAATCCCAATCGTCGAATGACACGGAGCCTCCGCCGCAGCGCTCCAAGGGGTTCTCGAGGTGCGGGCATGTATCCGTTCTGCGCGTAGAAGTCTCGAATTCGGCCCCTCTCTGCAGCTTGGTCGTAGTCCATCCCGAATTCAGATACTGAGGTGGAGGAATTGGTGTTGGATTCCAAAAGAGTTGCATCGACCGAGCCTGCGGCCTGACCATGGATTGCAGACCCGGCATAAGAATGGCGCGGTCTCCAACTGCCTTTGGACCCCCTGGATAGGGACTTCGGGGGAGGCCGTTCTCGCGAGGAGACCAGAGGCGACTCCCGTTCCGATGACGATCCCCTCGAGACCGATCGCCCGACAGACGCGAGCTCGGCATTCACTGGTCGTCGCTGACCATCCCAGCTACGTTGACCATGTCGGCTGCCCTTGTTCCCATCCTTGCTTCTGGACGCAGGATCTGGGTTCAAAGTGACTTGATCCAGTTGGCGCATGTTCTCCGTCGTCATCGCTTGCCCATCGGGCGGAGCCGGCTTCTTTTTCTTTGACTTTCGGGGTGGCCGTGAGCCGGACGGAAAGTTGGATGGGAGAGACGCGTTGAGAATGTTGGGGATGTCAGGATCCTGATTGGCTGGTCCGGAAGCGGAGACGTCGGGATGTAAGTCTGAATGATCGGTACCGGATGAGTCGGGTCCAGAAGAATCCTGGAGGGGAGTGGGACCACCGGATTTGCCGGATAGCGGGATGGTACGGGATCTAAGAGCTGGAGCGGGACCGACGACTGGTTTGGGGTCTTCCAAAGATGTGGCAGCTAGGGCTTTGGAGACGCCTTCAACCGGGGGGATGGGTGCTGGAGATGACGGAGAATCCGCGAAGTTGCTGGTGTAGAACTCGCCCAGAGAATACCTGATGATCGTATACCTAATAAGCGAGAATCAAGCTGGTCGTAATGATTTACGCACCGTGTGATGAAGTTGTCCCATTCTTCAGCTGTACGCGGAGCGCTCACACCGGACGACCGCAGCGGCGCTCCGCCCTCTAATACGACCGGTCCAACTTCTTCTGCTCCACACCCATTCTGTGGTCGTGAGGCGTCCATCTATTGGCGAGACAGGGCGAGGAGGGCGGAAGAAAGAGCGGTCTGACAAGGATCAGACAAATCGAGGTGGATGGGGACGGTCGAGCAACAATCACGTCGAAGGACTCATGTATCGCAGCGCCGGGGGCAAGACACCATCGCGTATCCGGTAGAGATCTGATGATTCGTCAATGAGTTGGAACAAAAAACGCGTTATCGATCAAAAATGACAGAGGTGATATGCCGTGATAATCCGCTAGATCGGCAAGCAAAACGTATCAGTGCAATCCCGGATGCAAAAACTCGAGGCCTGGACCCCAGCCCTGGGGCATTACGTGAGCTTCCCTGCAGTTGTACCGAATATACTCAACGCCTATGTCTACGATGACTGCTCCACGTCACAAGCGTCAGACTGACGATACCGAATGATCGAGAGCCTTGCTGCGACTACGACAAGGTTCTTCTTCGGCGTTAGCGATGGATCTGCTCCCAAAGCGAAGCAATCAGGCGGGACGAAGAAGACAAAGGGATGAAAGGAAATGAATGGGAAGAAGGGGAAAGGATCCAAGACAGCGACAGTGACGATGGCGATCTCTTCGCCCTCAAGAAAGGCGTCGGAGACGAAACGCGCACGCCTCGTGCGCGTGAATACCCTTTCGATTCTCATTCACACGGCTCAGCAGTGCAAATTCTTCGCCTCCGCCGCTGCGACCCTCCTTCCGAATCTCGAGTATCTGCGGATCGTCCAGTCAACCATCGGCTCTCTCTCTTCCTTCCCACTGTGTGATTTCGACGAGTCGTGTCCCTTTATCCGAGGCCTCAATCCCCGAAAGATCACGTTCCGCAACGTCAACCATCAGGGTCTTCCGATCCCCGAGTTCTGCGACTGGCAGCCATCCCGCCTCGAAATGGTGTCTTCTTACCTTCCCCCGGATGCGAAATTCCTCCACGTGAATGGAACGGTAGAATGGTCAGCTACAACATGATGGAATCCTTTCCGAAACAACGAATATCAAGATCGTATTCGCTCCATACGCGATCACCAAGTTCGACGAGCTTTGTGAAATGTATGGCGACTCGGATTGTTACGGTTGTGCGGAGTTCGAGTACTAAACAACGCTGGAGGACGGGCTGGTCGTGTTTCTCGAGACAATTTGTTTCTCCAAGCAGGACGTACGAGATCTTCGGCCTTGAGAATATCTTTCTCGAGCTCGAATCGGAAGAGGACACTGCCCGGACGAGCGACTACGGCGGTATCGATACGGCACTCCTTCAGTCTAGGGTGGAAAAGGGTCCTCAGGGAGACCGGCGTGAAACAGGGCTCATCGAAACAGGGGCCAAGAGGCTCGGCGCAGTCTGTCAAGAGGGACTGGGTGAAGTTCATGTCTCGGACGGATTATATCTCTTCCGACTTTATCAAGGGCGAGTTGAACGACACCAAGGAGTCGGTCATGGCGACTATTAGGTCCAATTTGGAGGCGGAATGGCGTGACTGACGACCTGGATGATAACAAAGGGTGAGTAGGGTGAGTTACTCGCTGCTGTTGCCTTGGGTTGTCTCAGCTAATTGCCATTAGGTGCCACTACACCATTAACGATATCATACGCTGTTCCTTTCCCTCAAGAAAAAGAATCTATGCGAGATTGACGATATGCACTCATGGCATGAACTATCCCCCTTTCACGTGTACTCGATGCCACATGACTTCCGGTCGCATGTCTCGCGGCACCAAAGCGGCATGGACGAGAGAAAGGACATCACACGGAGCTTGTCCTCAAAGGATGCACTGACTCCACTGCTACCCCTGCTCCACCACATCGACCAATCAACCCAACGCACAACACTGACTATTCGCTACAGCACCAACTTCAGCCACGATGAGCAGCGCCCCCGGTGCCTCCTCAGCGTCTGCTGCGGCCAAAGAGCGCCGCGCCGCCGCCGACGAAGAGAAAGCCGCCAAGAAGAGATACAAAGACAAGAAGGTGGACACGACAACGGTCGAGGAAGTGATCGACCCGGGCGAGCTTGAGGGATACTTTGAACAGGGTGAATGGAAACCTGCTTGGGGGAACGTCGAGTTTGTCAGTACTCCTCCACTCCAGTGCGTGTCGGTGGATGGTTGAACTGATGGGTGGGCAGGATGATGATGCTTGTCTGAGGAATGTTACGATGCAGGGGAAGTTCAAGGATGGGTTCTTTGTCCCGGCGGGCACGTAGGTGTTTTCTACCTTTTGTCGTGCTGGTCTGAATAGGGGTAAGGATCCTTCCGCTTGGCGCCGCGTTGCCGGAGATGACGGTGTTAAAGTACGGAGGGTGAGCAGCTCCGATTTGAGAGTCCAGTGATAGGCTGATGAAGGGTCAAGCTACTTCCCAGCAGGTACTTCGTTCCAGGGCGGAGTGATGATTCCCCTGCACGCGAGGATGGTCAATATCTTACCGGAGGAGACTAAGGATCCGAGACATATTGCGGAGGAGAGCTTGTGTCTGGTGCAATGATCGGTGATAGGGAGTGTGACCTGCGACATGATACCACTTGTAGACTAGGTATCTGTCGCAGTACACAGAGTCGAATGGCCGGGAAGCGATACATCCCGATGTGAAACCAAGAGGGCCGCCGGGATCGAGGCGTTGACACTTTCTCGCGAGGACTTGTGTATGACTCAGGTCAAGTGAAACGTAGCTCGTGCATCGCGTTCTTTGTGACACATCTATCCGTCCAACCGAAAACCCTCATTCTCCAACGAGTTCGCCAGGTCCTCCTGATTCGGGATCATGTCGGCGTTTGAGCCGGCTGGACCAGGGTGATGTTATCTCCTGTGATGGTCATTGCTGGTCAGCGAGCGGATAAGATCTCGTCTGAGGAAAGACACACCTTTCAGTAATATACGTCCTACAAAGTCGGAGTGGTCAGCTAAAGCTGATTTCAAGATCGTAGTGCAGGTCAGGCCGGGACTGCAAGAAGGACGTCGCCCTCAGAACAGCCCGGGCCGACAAACGCGATGACGCCCGGGAAAGGGGACAGCACGACTCACCCAGCTCTCGCCTCGCCTTCACCTCCTTCCCTTGCTTCTCCGTGTACACCTCCTCCGCGTCATCCAGCACGACATTCATAAACTCGTCAAAACCCTGCTCGCCAAAGATTCCGAGGGAGTAAATTAATGGATATTCGATAGGGAACGACGAAGGGATTGATGGGTGAACGGGATGGGGACAAAGGTGAGCATGAAGAGGGAGCACTCATCAGCCTTGTTCTCGAAAAGAACTTAACATGACGCACGACAATGAATGCCTCCAGCCGGAACTCGCTGTTATCATACAGCCAAACGAGGACTCGAGTGTGTTTTTGGAGGTAAGAGAAGAGGATGTTGATGGGCTAGGTCGCATTCAGGACGGAATCTCTGTTACGGGAAGGATATCAGAACTCACCTGGACCATCACTTTTCGGCCGCTCATCTTGCTTGACTCAAACTTCTAGTAATGTGCCCGCTAGGCGTATCACTTGCTGGTTAGAAGGAAGTGCAGGTGTACCCCAAGGTTTGTACCCAGCTTTCAGCTTTCGCGAAATAGATAGATGTTGGGATAAAACTAAAGAATTCTTCCAAGAATATGGTCATTCCCGACGGAAGGCCGCGACTGCTCTTTCGAAAAAGGTTGGAAGTTGATACTATACGAGAATACATACGGTGTGGTTTAGCGTGCTTGGATTTCTTGTGAGTGCTATAGCCTCCTCGTCAGCGGATCTCCTGGATCGAGGCGGCCCTGGCTCCTAAGAGCCAGAGTCCGACCTACTGTCTATTCACAAGCCGTTGAGCAACAGGCGAAGCGCAAGAAGGCCGTGCTGGGTGTAACGACACCATATCCCTACGGGTAGCAAGCTGTTGGTGTGCGAAGGTGCTGACGCTGCGCTTCCTCAGATCCGGTATGACGACGCGGAGATACAAGATCCATGTGCCAGCTACCACAGCAAACGTTGGACCCGGCTTCGATGTCTGCGGCATCGCCCTCTCCCTCTCGCTCACGCTCCTCGTCACCATCCCATCCTCCTCTCCCAGTACATCATCAACTCTCCCTCAGATCACCTACACCGGCCTCGACGCTTCGAACGTCCCACTCTCCCCCTACAAGAACCTCCTAACCCGAGTCACCCTCTATGTTCTCCGCTCGCACGACATTCCCACTTTCCCGCCCGGCGTTATCATCCGTGCACACAACCGAATCCCTTTCGGTCGAGGTCTCGGCTCCTCCGGCGCCGCAGTCATCGCCGGCGTCCTTCTCGGTGACCTTCTTGGGAACCTCAAACTCTCCACCGAGCGACGACTTGATTTCGCGCTCATGGTCGAACGGCATCCGGACAACGTGACTGCGGCACTCATCGGCGGGTTCGTCGGATCATACCTCAGAGAACTCAATCCGGAAGACATGTCGGCAGCAGCGATACCACTGGCCGAGGTGTTACCTGAATTCCCGCCGGATGCTGGACCGGACTGGGGGATGGACCCCCCTCGAGCACCGAGAGATATTGGGCATTATGTGAAGTTCCCGTGGGCGAAGGAGATTAGGGCGATTGCTGTGATGCCCAGGTTCGAGCTGCCGACGGCGAAGGCGAGAGGGGTGTTGCCGCAGATCTACACTCGGAAAGACCTGGTGAGCTTATTCCAAACTTGCTTCCTTTTGCTCCGCGGAGCCATCTGTGAGTAGGATTTGATGCTGACGACGCAAGTGCAGGTGTTCAACCTCCAGCGATTAGCGGTTCTTACGACTGCTCTCGGCCGATCGCCACCAGATCCGGAACTGATTTACGAGGCGATGAAGGACCGGATACACCAGCCTTACAGAATGGCTTTGGTACGTTCCCGTCCTTCACCACTGCCTGCCCTTTCGATATTCAGAGAAATGCGGTTGACAAGCTTGCGCAGATCCCTGGTCTCCCTCAAATCCTCTCGACCCTGACACACCATTCCCACCACGGTCTTCTCGGTATCTGCCTATCCGGAGCCGGACCTACCATCCTCGCACTCGCCACTCACAACTTCGACACGATAGCAGCGGAGATCGAGCGGATATTCAAGACGGAGGGCGTGGAGGTGGATTGGGAGGTCCTGACCGTCGAGGAGAGGGGAAGCTGGATGGAGGAGGTAGGCGAGGATGCGGCTTTAGACACGTAAAGAGCTTCGTGACCTTCACTATTTCATTTATAATCTCATTGCATTACGCTGTTGATCGGATGCAGCGTCGGCACCGCAATAAGCGGTGATTCGGAATTCGCTCCGAGAAGCTCCGAGGCCATTTTAGCAAAATTTTCCTTGTTAGTTGCCGCTCGTGCACAGGTTCGGATGTTTATGGGGGGCCGACCCGATCCGATCCAATTCCCGCAAGCAAATCTTATATTTTTTCCTCTTCACATCCCCACACCCTGCGTCTTTCTCCACACTCTCCCGCTAGTCTTCAACTGTTATCAACACTGTCATCCACCTCGAACCACGGTGGTATCGTTTCAACGAAATTCATACACCGGTATCGAGTGGCGGAGGATATAGCGATAGCCCGGAGCCTGGACCTGATCTAATTTGGGTGAGTACGCAACACCCGCTCGAGGTACCGGAATCAACCACGGGGCTCCCCCCCCCTTCCAATCTTTTCATCACGCCACCATTCCTCTTTCTCCAACATATTTTACAACTCTTAAATTCTCTACCTGTATCCCGTCCTTCGCTCTGTCGATTTGGCAATCGATCGATCTCGCGCCGGGGTCCATATCGCTCTCTCGGCGCATCGGCGTTCGACTCTCCTGTTTCGGACGCGTTATCTGGGTACTCGTCGAGGATTGAGGTGTCTTTGTTCGTCAGTCCGGTGGTCCATAGCTTCTTAGTGAGAGGGATTGCGGCCTGTCGGCGTCAGGGAATCTTTGCATTGGCGAGAGCAGTGAGAATCTACAATGGGGCTCGAGAGCGGGGGCGTGATCGCGGAATTGATCAGACACGTTCGCAGGTCGTGTTCCGTTGATTCCTCTTTGCCTTCCTTTCACTTCGACAACACAATCGCATCACTGTTGGACGAGATGACGTCTGGACTAGGCTGATAATATCTTTAGTAGTCGACAAACCCTTATCGTGTCATCGCTGCTCATCATATCCCCGCCTTTCCTCCGAAGCACCATCTATCATCGGCGAGTCCTTCATCCCTTCCCAAAGGCTGCACCCTCCTTTCCCCACGAGATCCCTCGCTTTCACCCTATCGATCACACGGCACCGCGATCACTCGTCCACACAACTGGGAATTGATATCTTTCTCGCCTTTGCCACCCACTCTCCCGGCATGACGGGTACACCGCCGCCCAACATGGCGGCCGCCGACACCTCTCTGCCGAATCTCCAGAACCTACCTGCGCCCATTCCGGACCCCATCACAGGACGACTCGACCCGAATGATCCGACAGTCAGGGCGCTCACGGAGGCGGCGTTGAACATGGATAAGAGCAAGATCCCGAGACCGTACAAGTGTCCTCTCTGCGACCGGGCTTTCTATCGCTTGGAGCATCAGGTGAGTCAGCCGTGCTATCTGATGTACGGAGGCTGATGTTCGCAGACCCGTCATATCCGCACTCATACCGGCGAGAAACCCCATGCTTGCACACATCCCGGATGCGACAAGCGCTTCTCCCGATCGGATGAGCTCACTCGACATGCGCGGATCCACCTCCCTTCGGCACCTGAGAATGGCCTGGGTGGGAAAGTGAAAAGGCTTTCAGAGGATGACGTGGGTGGACTTTCGGGCGCAAGAGGGGCTATGCTGATATGCCGCAGAGCGATCACGAGGACCACCGATCTCAGCACATCCCTCAGCTCGGCCCCTCGTACAACATGGATTTCGACCGGCCCGATTACGCGTCGAATCCTTATTCCCTCAACTCACTCCAAATGGGCAATTCAGCAGGAGGTTTGAACGACATCTCGGCTCTCGCTGCGGCAGCATCGGATCAGCTGTATGAGCTTGAGCGACATGAGGCATTCAGAAGAGCAGAATACGACCTACGCCGGCGTCAACTCGCAGAGTCGAGATCGAAGAGCAATGGCGGCAGTCCAGTTGGCACGCCGAGCGGGTATGGCGCGTATGGCTTTTCGAACGAGCGGGACAGATGGGCGTTGCAAGGAGCTCCGGCAGCGGGTGGTGGGCAAATCGTGTACCCCATTTCCGCTGGTCAGCCGGCAACTGTGAATCACCCTGCTGTACCTGCTGGTACTCTCGCCGATCCGACTTATCTCGTTCCCCCCCCTTGCTGTCACGAGGACTGCCACAAGAGCTATCGAAAGCGGCTCAAGGTGGCGAAGCAGACGCAGGCATGCCCCAACTGCCTCACCACGACACACGGCGGAGGATCGATCGGCCATCCCGGTATTGGCGGTGCCGGTCCTGGACCAAGCGGCGGTGGCGGAGGCGATAGTCACCACTCGAGCAGCTCAAACACTCCGAAAGAGCGGTCCAACGTGAACTCGTCAGAAGATCTCTCCAAACTCGGCGGTGGCGGGGGCGGCGGAGGCGGAAACTCGTACAATCTACACCACCACAATCTGCATCATCAGCTCGCTCGTCTTCAGCAACAGCACCTTCTCGCCTTGCAGAAGAGCCATCAAAACGGCCACCGGCGATCGGTAGGCGTCCAAGGCGCGTCAAGTAATCTTAGACCGTATACCCATGATCTCGCCTCCCACCGTGGCTTCTCCTCCGCTCATGCATCCCGGGCGCCGAGTCCATCCTCAAGCGACTCATCGGATGACGAGCTGGTGCCAATCACCGCCTTCGACTTCACTCCTGCCACGAGCCCAGTCCTGGCGAGTTTGCGACACATGAGCCTTTTGCAGGGCAAAGCGACGACTGCGCCAACATCCGCAGCGACCAGTCCCATCCATTCACGAAACCCTAGTCGAGCGACATCGCCCGTCGAAGGTCACAGCGCCATGTCTGGCAAGCACGGGTACGGATCCCACACATCGCGGGATGCTAAGCACCGGTCTCATCCCTACACTCACCACTCGACTACGCCGAACTCGCCCCACTTCGCGCCGGTCGAGACGCGTGTCTCCCCGCCTGACCTCCATCGTACCTTGTCGGGCTCCAACAGTTACGGTCGGCCATCGGTCGAGGACATCCTTAATTCGTCCGCCCTGCCTCCTCCACCTCATCATAGCGATCGGATGCTACCTCCTCCAAACTCATCGACGTCCTTCGTCTCGAGTAATCTTCCCAGCGCGAGCTACTCGCTCTCTTCGCAGCCGGCCAGTACACACGTCAGCCCCAACACTTCTCCCGCTTCGAGTCCGGCCCATTCCGTCTCGCATAGCCTCCTCGCTCACTCGGTACATGCGGCATTTGGGATGACTCCGATCTCGGGGAAACATCATCAGACGAGCCCGCCTCACAAGCTTGCGCCACTGAGCATCGGTGGGAATACGATCCGAGGGACTTTGCCGAGCTTCAGCAGGGGGTCTAGCCCGGTTCATCTCATGGGGATGGAGGTGGATGGGCAGGCGTGAGCAGTGCTTGATAGTGGGTGTGAATCCTTCCCTGTATGGATGTCGAATGGTGGATTTCGAAATAGATTACATAGATGGGTTATGCAGGACATTCAGGAGACCTGATCCGTGCCGGCGACGCTTCTGCCTCCACTTGATTCTGCTGCACAGCAGATCGCTTCTATCTTTACAACCGTGTTTCTGGAGCCAAAAAGTATTTGGCAGATCGTTCCGAATCTCAGCATGCCCCTCACCACCACCGGATCATCCCTCCGCCACCTCCCACTGTTCTTCGCATACTGTCCCGACCGAGCCAACGTCCTGCCCAAACGTCTCGAAGTCCGACCTGCTCATTGGGCCCGGTGGGCTAAAGACCGCGAAGATGGCTGTGGCGGTACGTGTTTTCACTCTTTCCAACCTGATCTCCACGCCGTCCCTTCCGAACCCTACCAGTCTCTATCCGCATCCGCATTCTATGATCCCAACACCCGCTTCCGCGCTTTCGAAGCCGCGAGCTGACAACGCTCCCCCAGAATTCGGCCTCGGTTACCGTCCCCCACCTATATCCCCGCCCCCGTCAACTCCACTACCAGAAGGTATCCAACCCATGGCCGGCTCGCTCCTCCTCTTCCGCGCAAAGTCACTCGACGAAGCGTGGGTAAGGATCAGGGACGACGTGTATTGGACGGAAGGGGTTTGGGAGAGGGGGAAGTGTGTGGTTGAGGAGTTTATTAGGCATGAGTTTTATCAGGATGGCGAGGGATCTTAGCGAGCTCAGCGAGATGGGGAGGTCGGCCGGGGCGGCATAGTAAAGGGTTAGAGGTCAACGGTCAACTTCCCCAATGAGGCGAGGAGATCGAACGAGCAGAGGAAGATAGGCAAACTTGCATGGTTGATACGATCCTCTAGCACAAGCTCAATACTCCCATTACTTCCTCATCTCGTCGCAGCAGGCCAATCCCGTCGCGAACGTTTCACCCCTCCACATTGGGTACGATGCCAGGAACAAACGCGACGCAAACGTGTTACGCCGGGAGAGTCGTAGGCTGCTCTCAGGGTAGCAGTGCGGATGCTATCAGGTACCCGCACGGGATGGAGCACGCGGTTGTACGGATGACGCGTTGTACAGAGTTGCATAAGACTGCGGCTAGAATAGGCGACTTGTATTAACAATAACAAAACGTGCATGATGAAGTGACTCCTTCCAGGCGATTGACCAGCTGATCACGTCAATGCCAAGACAATCGAGCTGTTCTCGCAAGTTACTGATAGAAGACGTCGGAAGTCTGGGCGAGCGATGGGAAAGAAGGCCTGTGTGCTCGTGATTGCTTGGGACGGCCAAAGGACCCCCAAGCTAGCGCTCATCACGGCGAGGTCCGAGCGTAGTCCCGTCTTGGTATCATCATCAACCAATCACCGTTTCCATCATTTCCTCAGCCCTGAATTCCAACTACACATGAAGAGGCCTTCCCCTCCATCATGTCTCGAAAGAATATCTACCCATGCTGGGCTCACACTCTCCTGGCCCTCCCGGCTCTGTCCACTCCCGAGATGCTCGAGCGCAACCTTGCCTACCACTCGCCCTACCTCGACAACCCATCCTAGGTATCAATATCGACGCACTCCACGCTCCTCACCTCAATTCAAGCCACGAGATCAAGTGGGATATCCGGAAACGTAAGGCTTAGGAGGCGTAACCTTCCGGCTCGCCTGATACTTATACCTACTCGGGGTATGGTCTCGGTGTGTCCGATTGGGACAATGCGACTCACGTCTATGCCGGGGAGCTCAACTATACTCACGCTGTCGCTTCGGGTGGGGTTCTTTCCTCATATTCGGATGGGAAGGAATACTGATGAGACTAGGTGACCCGTATGACTACAGTGTGCTGCTTTGGACTCGAGCACAGCCGGTCGGCGCATACCGCGTGATGTGCCCATGTGTGTGGAGTACAAGGTCTACTCCGGGCTCAACGCAACCGACGACTTCGTCTCCTGCGGATACGATCTCACCAATGCCGACGTCGACTTCACCGTCAAGGTCAGTCCTCTTCGAACCATACTCCTTGATCTATGCTGATATGGGTGACAGGTGTAAGGGACCGGCCTGACCGGGAACTCGTACTACTCGTATCTATTCTCGAACTGTGCCGATCCATCGAACGCTTCTCCCGTTGGCAGGACACTTACTGGGCCAGGCCCGAACGCGAAGAAGGTCCCGCCTCAGCGCTTCGCCATCTACAGTTACTCCAACGACCCAAAGTGCGTTCCCTTTCACTCTAGTATATCTCGCTACCGATACTGATGATGAGGGACAGCGTTTTCTTCTCGGCATACCCGGGTCCGACGGTATACCAGGACACAGATTACGTTGTCCATGTCGGTTCGCCTTTGGATTATCGTTGAGGGAGAGTGGCACTGATGAGAGGATAGGCGACTATATCTACGAGTCAGGATCAGAAGTCAGGCTATCGGGCAAGTTCTATCAAACGGCACCGAACTTGCCACGCTCGATGATTATAGGCAGAGATACAGCGAGTACCGAAACGACGTAGGCTTTCGAACCGCTCTACGGGAGCCTGCTAATTTTTTGCTCTCCTCTCCCTCCTACCTGTCATGCTTCGATCCGCTATTCATATCCTGATGCACGCCGTTTCCCCGCCGCGCTCACAGCCCGACCTGCAAGACATGCACCTATAATTCCCGATCATCGCCATATGGGAAGACCACGAGACGGCCGCTAAAACGACTGGAAAGCCGGATCGACCGACTCGAACGATTCCATCCCGACTGGGGGATGCAAGTACAGCGGCAACACGACCTGCTTCACCGATCGAGAAGCGCACGCAAAGAGGGCTTACCATGAATGGATCCCGTGCCGTCAGGTCGATATTTCAGACGAGTCGCGGATCTGGAGGGAATTCAGCTTTGGGGATCTGGTGGATGTTGTCCCGCTCGATACGAGGAAGTGTATGACCGGGATATCACGGGTGAGCTGGCGGCATACATCTGATAGTTGTTGAAACGAGGATTGACGGGAATAAGATGTCTTATACAATCGGTCAGTATCTTGTGCTATTCTCTGGTGGCGGGATCACAGCTGACGCTGGCCGGTCTAGGGAATATGTTGGTCAACTCGCGATCCAGCTCAATTCCTCCCGCTCGATCGCGGGCCCAGTCCAAGAACAGTGGATCATGGACTCGTTGAAGTCGTCCCAAGATCGCGGGACAGTCTGGCGTATGATCTTGAACCAGGTCATCTTTGGCTCGTAAATTTTGTCTTCTTTCCCCAACCGTAAGTATGCTGAATAGACTTCAAGGATCAACGAGACTTATACCAACACCAACCCCTTCTCTCCGAACGCTTTCGTGATCGACTATGATGGTGAGCTTGAGCGAGCCTGAACACGACTCACAAAGCAGTTTGGGATGAGCACCAGGCGGAACGGCAGCGGACTCTGCAGTACACCTATGACAAGTCGATCGATAATGTCGTGATCTACACTGGCGACACGCAGGCTTTTTGGTGGGTCCCTGCTCATCTCCTCCGCGAAATGCCAGAAGGGGAACCGCAGCGGTTGACAAAGCGCTCCATCCCCTTCCTCCTGTAGACTTCCCCTTCCTGGTGTTTGCGCGGCCTACGTCTGCGGCCCAGGTCTCACATCCTCGTCTCCCTTTTATCCGACCCTTACAATCCCAGACTGTGCGGTCTTGTTGTCACTCTGCCACCTCGGGCTGAGGTCAGAGCTGAGATGAAAATGCCAGGCGATTCGAGAATGCCCTCGATACCGTCTTCACCGGCAATATCGATAGCAACAAGACCCGCCCTATCGCCACGACCACCAACTCGCACCAACGCGGCCAGATCGTCGAGTATGGCGGCACGGCAGTCAGTTCCAACGGGTGGGGAGCGAGCTGAGGGACCGCCGAGAACGCCCCGACCGGTGCCAAGGGGCTCGTCAAATCCAATCAAATCCAACAGAGGTCTTCTGTACTCTGAGTGTTTCTGTGCGTTGTCCTGCTACAACTGGATAGGCTATATGGGCTGACGCCTGGTAGATCGTGGGTACATGCGAGTGGAGGTCTCGTACGATAACATCACCACCTCGTACTACCGCTATCCCGGGAACCAACAGATGAGGGTCGAGCAGAATCGGACGCTGGGAATCCAGTTCGTACAGAAGGCGGGAATCAACCAGGTTCAGAGACCGTTGCCGAAGGCCAATTTCGGTGTGACGAAGCCGGCCAATTGAACGAGGTTCGGTACACTGGACGAATCGCTGTATGAGGGGCTGAAGACTATACGGACGAAAATGCTCCTCGTTGGGGACTGTGAAGCGGAGGAATACCTCTTCGCGATTTGGCAGCGATGGGTACTCTGCCCAGTAGATGCGCGTCAATCATGCAGCGGTCCATCATGTTCCGTCACCCTGTATCCCCTGCAAAGCGTTCACAAGCCCCCTTGTCTCCTCATCCCTCCACCCTTCCTGACCAACCACCTCATCCCCTATCCCATCTTCCTCAAACCCAGCTTGCTCCGGTTGGCCAGCATCAGGCCAAAGCCCCACCTCCCCAGTCGCCCACATCCACCCCTCCCCCTGACCCCTCGGATTCCTCCCCCGTCGCGTGAGCGAGCGAGGCATCGCGAACCTCCGATGTGAGGGTGCGACGTGTCCCGCTTTCGCTGCGTGCTCGGCAACGAAAGCAGGGTTCGAGCGGGCACTAGCTTGTTGTGACGAGATGGTGTCGAGTTGGCGATATATCTTGTTCAGCTAACAAGGTAAAATCAGCTTTCGAGCCCAGCTTCCTTGTCTTCCGATGAGTCCAAGAAGAGAGATAGCTGGACTCACCGCCTCAGACCTCCACCGTGGCGTCCGCACCTCTAAAACCTTCTCTGCCAAACCCTCCGCCCAACCTCCCTTCCCCCCCCCGCTCTCATCCTTCCGAGCACTCAGCATCGTCTCCCAGCGCTCCTTCCTTTCAACAGCCATGTCAACATCCTCCTCCTTTGCTGACGAGTCTTCCCCGACTGAAGAGTACTCGGATGACATGTAGTCAATGTGTAGGGCTGAGGGTGGGAGTGTCGTGGATGGGGTGAAGAGCGGATCGAGTGAGGCTTTGGCGCGTTTCTTCTGTTTCTACAGCCACACCATCCATCAGCGAACGGTCCCCACAGGCTGTTCAGCACGAATATGGCTGATTGTCGCCCCAGCTTCTGCGCGCGGATAGGGATAGTGACTTACTAGATCCTTCCTCGCCCACCGCCGTCGTCCTTTCGCATAGCGCTCCTTCCTCACCGCCTGACCAGGGTCCGTCTCCGTCATATACCTTTTACAGAAGTTCAGGAACGCCGTCTTTGCCGCGGCCTCCACGCCGACTCTCAGCCACACATACACACCGGTAATGCTTCACTCACCGACACGACCTCCGGATCCAGGTCATCAGGGGGTATCTTTGTCCATTCCCCATCCCCCACTTCTTCGAGCAGTTGATTCGCGATCTTCTCCACCCACTATCCGGATCCGTTAGTAAGCAGAGGGAAGAAGGGAGGGACGCCGACGGACTGAGGTGTTTAGAGGTTCGTTTGGGACGAGCCAGTTGGGCACGAAGGTGTAGCCAATCGAAGAGGCGGAGGCGGGGAAACCGGGGAGGTCGACTATCCCTGTCGGAGCGGGGAGGGGGTCTTCGGGGGAGATATGGATGGCGAAGCGCATCTAGCCCAGATCATCAGCTTAAACTCGGCAAACCTGATTGATAGGGGGTAGACGGGAAGTATCGTTCAGACATGACATCGACGGCGTCAGGAAAGGGAAGGATGGTTCGTATGATGGAGGTGGAAGATTGACCCACCTTCGTCCGTATAGCTTTCCCCAACTCCGTCCTCCGTCCCTTTTCAACCCTCTTCCCAGTCCCCTCATCCCTCTCAGCCTTCGCTCTCACTCTCGACCTCTTTCCTCTCTCCATTCCATCTCCCTCGCCACCTACCTCCAACCTGGGTGTCGCTCGTTTCCGATTCGGCCTTGATACTCGGGATGGAACATTGGCTAGGGTGTTGGAAATGGGAGCATGGCCGGTCGATCGACGGAGACGGAGGAGCTCGGCTTTGAGCTGATCAACGGACCATCCGTCGAGCTCGGTACCATCTGCAGGTACGTGGTCGGGTGGGTGAGAATGGAGGTGAACGAGGACGTCAACGATCGCCTCGGTGCTCGTGTTTTCGCCTTGCTTCTGATTCTCGGGCGATTCGCTTTG
>JAABUK010000414.1_pt1 | contig 90910 bp, 95 predicted proteins | sample 5559141 | NCBI WGS metagenome assembly JAABUK01 (sample SAMN10711869, study PRJNA513367) | rock metagenome | isolation source: Antarctica rocks | place: Antarctica: Victoria Land, Pudding Butte nord | collected 2016-01-03
GGATCGGTCCGGGACCGTTCCTCGGCATCGACCACAGCGCATTGGCGGTGGGCGCGACGCCACGGAGCCTGCGCTTCTACCGGCGGCTCGGGTTCCGGGTCGCTGCCCGTTCCTGGAACGACAGTCCTGCGCAATCCAGGCTCGACGGATTGCCCGGCGCACGGGTCCGGATCACGAGCCTACGCCCGCGAAGCCCGACCGGCCCTGGGCTGGAATTGCTGGGCTATGTGCCGCCCGGCCGGCCCGCCCCAACCACGGCGGCCAACGCTGTGCTCACCGACTGGGTGACCCTGCTGGTGCCGGGATTGCAGGGCGGCGTGGCCCTGTCCAGCCGGCAGGCCGCGGTGCATCGTGATCCCGACGGGCATACCATGCTGCTGACCGACCGGATCTAGAGCTATGCCCCGGCCGGGTCTGCCGATGGCTAGCCCCGCTGGGCGCGCGGCGCCTTCCGGCTGGCGTAGGAGCGGCCGGGGCGTGCGCCGGAGGTGCGGGCCTCGGCGCCGGCCGTCGCCGGCTCGATCCGGGCCTCGCCTTCGCCGGCGTGGCGCACGGCGGCGGCGAAACGGTCCGCGGTCCCGGCCACGATCTCAAAGCGCGTGTCGGTGTCGAAGATGCGGATGGCGCCGATATCGGCCTTTGTAACGCCGCCTAGCCGGCAGATCAGCGGGATCAGCCACTTGGGATCGGCGTTGTTGCGGCGCCCGATCGTCAGGCGGAACCAGGTGCCGCCTGCGGCGGACCGCTGGGGCGCACGGGGTTCCCGGGTTTCGCGCACGAACCGTTCGCCAGGCGCCCGGGGCGCTGCGACGGGCGCCGTGTCGAATTGCTCCTCGGGCGCGGGCATGCGGGAGCGGTAGCTGCGGACCAGGGCGGCGGCGATCCACTCGGCCGGCCGGCCCTCCAGCAGCAGCCGGGCCAGCGCCAAGTCCTCCTCCGTTGGTTCCTGCGCCAGGATCGGGTCGGCGAGCAGACGCTCCTGGTCGCGGGCGCGGATCAGCTCGGCGGATGGCGGATCGCTCCAGCCCGCGTCCACCCCGGCCGCTGCGATCAGCTGCTCGGCCCGGCGGCGCTTGGGGAAGGGCACTAGCAGCACGGACGTGCCCTTGCGCCCCGCGCGCCCGGTACGGCCGCTACGGTGCAGCATGGTCTCCTTGTTGGTCGGCAGGTCCGCGTGGATCACCAGATCGAGGTCCGGCAGATCGAGCCCGCGCGCCGCCACGTCGGTCGCGACGCATACGCGGGACCGGCCATCGCGAAGGGATTGCAGCGCGCTGGTGCGCTCATGCTGGCTCAGCTCACCGGACAGCGCGACGGCGTCGAAGCCGCGCTCGATCAGGCGGCCGTGCAGGCGGCGCACGCCGTCCCGGGTGGCGCAGAACACCAGGCTGGCCCGCGCCTCGAAGTAGCGCAGCACGTTGACCGCCGCCCGCTCGGCATCGTGCGGCGCCATCGTCACGGCGCGGTACTCGATGTCGCCATGCGGCTCGTTGCGGCCGCCCGTGTCGATCCGCAGTGCGTCCCGCTGGTAGCGGCGGGCGAGCGAGGCGATCTCCTTGGCGATGGTGGCGGAGAACATCAGGGTGCGCCGCTCGGCGGGCGTGGCGTCCAGGATGAACTCCAGGTCCTCGCGGAAGCCGAGGTCCAGCATCTCGTCGGCCTCGTCCAGCACGACGACACGCAGGCTGCCGAGGTCGAGCCGCCCGCGCTCCAGGTGGTCGCGCAGCCGCCCGGGCGTGCCGACGACGATGTGGCAGCCCCCGGCCAGCACCCGCTGCTCCGCCCGGCTGTCCATGCCGCCGACACAGGATGCCATGCGGGCGCCGGTCTGCTGATAGAGCCAAGCCAGCTCGCCTTGCACCTGCACGGCCAACTCGCGCGTCGGGGCGATGATGAGGGCGAGCGGCGCTGCGGGCCGGCCGAAGCGCTCGGCATCGCCGAGTAGCGTGGGAGCGAAGGCAAGGCCGTAGGCGACGGTCTTGCCCGACCCGGTTTGCGCGGACACCAGCAGGTCGCGCCCCAGCGCCTCATCCGCCAGGACGGCGGACTGGACGGCGGTGGGTTCAAGGTAGTCGCGGTCAACGAGCGCGCGGTTGAGGGCCGGATTTACGGTTGGAAAGGGCATGTTTTTACCAGTTATCCGCGGCTGAGACACCGCAAGCCGGACAGTTTAGCTCATAACCCCCGCAAACGCTAAATGTTGCAACGCACACCAGACCGGCGTCGCCGGCTCAGGCACTAGGAGGAGGTCAGGCCGCCGTGGCCCATTCCCCCCGGCGCATCACCGGCTCGGCGTTGCCGGCCGCGTCGATGCCGTCCACGTCCACTTCCCCCGAGCCGATCATCCAGTCGATGTGGATCAGGCTGCTGTTGGCGCCACGCTCCGCCAACTCGGCATCGGACGCAGTGGAGCCGCCCTCAAGGCAGGTCCGGTAGGCCTGGCCGAGCGCGATGTGGCTGGCCGCGTTCTCGTCGAACAGCGTGTTGAAGAACAGCAGGCCGCTGGCCGAGATCGGCGAGGAGTGCGGCACCAGCGCCACCTCGCCCAGCCGGCGTGCGCCCTCGTCGGTGCCGAGCACCTTCTGCAGCACCTCCTGTCCGGTGCGGGCGGTGGCGTCCACGATCGCGCCGCCCTCGAAGCGCACCGCCATGTCCTGGATCAGGGTGCCCTGGTAGGACAGCGGCTTCGTACTGCGGACCGTGCCGTCCACGCACCGCATGTGCGGGGTGGTGAACACCTCCTCGGACGGGATGTTCGGGTTGCAGACGATGCCGTTCTTCGCCGGCTCCGACCCGCCGAGCCACAGAGGTCCGTCGGACAAGCCGACCCGCAGGTCTGTGCCGGGTCCACGGAAGTGCAGGGCGGAGAAGCGGCTATTGTTGAGCGTGGCGGTGCGGGCGTGCAGCGACGCGTTGTGCTCGGCCCAGGCGGCGACCGGGTCGGGCGCGTCGATGCGGGAGGCGGCGAAGATCGCGTCCCACAGCTTGGCCAACGCCGCGTCCTCCGGCAGGTCCGGGAACATCGTGCGGGCCCAGGACGGGGTGGCGAAACAGGTGATTGTCCAGTTGATGTCGAACCCGGTGATCAGCTCGAGCGCCGGGCGATAGGCGACGGAGCGGGCGCGGTTGGCGCGGGCGACCCGGCCAGGGTCCTGTCCCGCGAGCAAGGACGGGTTCTCACCGGCGATCGCGAGGCGGGCGGCGCCGCCGCGGAACGCCGCCGCCATGCCGTCGAACAGCCAGGTGGGGGCGACGTCGAACGCCGCGTCCGGCGCATGCTCGAAGCGGGCGAGGGCCGTAACCTCGTCGGTGAGCAGGGTGGTGACCAGGGACGCACCGGCGCGATAGGCGTGCTCGGTGATGCGGCGGACCAGCGGCACGGCGTCGAGCGGCGCCGTGATGACCAACTCCTGACCCGGCGCCAGGCCCAGGCCGACGCGGACCGCGACCTCACCGAGCCGGTCCAGGCGGGCGTCGTGGCTGCTTGCTTGCGGGCGGGCGATGACGTTCATGCGGCGTGCTCCTCGTCTAGGCTTGGAAGATAGGTCCTGTGGCGGCCATCGGGAACCCGGCCGACCTCGCCGATGTTCAGGGAACGTCAACGAAAGGAGTATGCCATGCCCAACACGCTCAAGCCCGGCGACAAGGTAAGCTGGGGCACCTCCGGCGGGGAGACGCAGGGGACGGTCGAGAAGAAAGTGACCGGGACGACGCACATCAAGGGCCATACGGCGAAGGCCACCAAGGAGAACCCGCAGTTCGTGGTGAAGTCCGCGAAATCTGGCAAGAAGGCCGTGCACAAGCCATCCGATCTGAAGAGGGAGTGATCGGCGGCCTCCGGGGTGGGATTTTAAGCGGTTTCGTGGAATGATCGTATCACGACCCTGAAAGGAACACCGCGCGTGTCGCCCATCGCTCGTCTGCTTCTCGGCTTCGCCCTGTTGTCCGTCGCTGCCTGTGCGGACCGCCCGCCTGCCGGCGACGCGGAGGCGCAGGCCGATTTCCGCGAGCTGAACGACCCGATTGAGCCGACGAACCGGTTCTTCTATCGGGTCAACGACACGATTGACACCTACGCGCTGCGGCCCGCCGCGGTAGCGTATCGCGATGTGGTGCCCGGCGCCATCCGGCGGCCGATCCACAACGTGCTCAACAACCTGGGCGCACCCGCGATGTTCGCCAACGACGTGCTGTCGGCCAAGCCGCGCCGGGCGGGCGATAGCATGATGCGCTTCCTGATCAACACCACTGCCGGTGCCGGCGGGCTGTTCGACGTGGCGACCGGCTGGGGCTATCCGGACCATGACAGCGACTTCGGCCTGACCTTGGCGCTCTGGGGCGTAGGTACGGGGCCGTTCCTGTTCCTGCCGGTGCTGGGCCCCAGCAATCCGCGCGATGCCGTCGGCTTCGGCGTGAACACAACGCTCGAGCCGCTGACTTGGGCTTCGTTCGGCGGCAGCACGGCGGTGAACCTCGGCCTGTACGGCGTTACCGCATTGGATACGCGGGAGCGGCTGATCGATACGATCGACTCCATCAAGCGCGACGCACTTGATCCCTATGCCACATTCCGCAGCCTATCGCGGCAGAACCGGGCGGACCAGGTGGCGAAGGCGGGGCAGGACCGCCCGGCGACCGTGCCGGCCTGGTTCCCACGTCCGGCGCAATAAAGGGCACTCGACCATGGCGAACTCAATCCCGACCGCCGACTCCATCTGGACCATCGTGTCCGCCAACACATCCGAGCGCGCGATCGGCGCGCCGGGCCGCCCCTGGCTGGATGGCGCTGGCCTGCGCGCGCTGGCCGAGCAGACTCGCCTGGCGCTGAACGGCGCCGGCATCGGCCGTGGGGACCGGGTCGGCATCGTGCTGCCCAATGGACCCGAGATGGCGACCTGCTTCGCCGGCGTGGCCGGGACCTGCACCGCGGCGCCACTCAACCCGGCCTACACGGCGGACGAGTTCGATTTTTACCTGTCCGATCTCAAGCCCCGCGCTGTCATATTGCTGCATGGCGACACGACGCCAGTCCGCGCAGTGGCGGAGCGGCTCGGAATCCCGGTGATCGAGTTGCAGCCGACGGCCGACGCCGCCGCGGGATCGTATCGCCTGGACACGGCGGCGCTTCCGGCAGGCGCGCCGGCAGAGGCAGGGGCGGCCGGTCCGGATGACATGGCGCTCGTGCTGCACACCTCCGGCACCACGGCACGGCCCAAGATCGTGCCGTTGAGCAACCGGAACCTGGCGGCGTCGGCCGGGCACGTCGCGCAGTCCCTGGCGCTGGGCCCCACTGACATCTGCCTGAATGTGATGCCGCTGTTCCATATCCACGGATTGGTTGCCGCCGTGATGTCGTCGCTCCGGGCCGGGGCCGGGGTGTGCTGCACGCCGGGGTTCAACGCCTTCAAGTTCGGCGAGTGGCTGAATGAGGTCCACCCGACCTGGTACACCGCCGTGCCCACGATGCATCAGGCCGTCCTGATGCGCATGCGCGCGCATCCGGAACGCGCCCGTGCCGCCGGGCTGCGGCTGATCCGCTCGTCCAGCGCGTCGCTGCCGCCCCAGGTCATGCAGGAATTGGAGGAGGTGTTCGGCAGCCCCGTCATCGAGGCGTACGGCATGACCGAGGCCGCGCACCAGATGGCCTCCAACCCCTTGCCGCCCCGTGCGCGCAAGCCCGGCGCCGTCGGCCTGGCCGCCGGGCCGGAGATCGCCGTCATGACCGACGACGGCATGATCCTATCCCAGGGCAGCGTCGGCGAGGTGGTGATCCGCGGCCCGAACGTCACGCTGGGCTACGACAACAATCCGGACGCCAATGCCCGCGCCTTCACCGACGGCTGGTTCCGCACCGGCGACCAGGGCCGGGTGGACGAGGAGGGCTACCTGTTCCTCACCGGCCGGCTCAAGGAGCAGATCAACCGCGGCGGCGAGAAGATCAGCCCGCTCGAAGTCGATGTGGTGCTGCTGGATCATCCCAGCGTGGCCCAGGCCGTGACGTTCGGCGTACCGCACGCGAAGCTCGGGGAGGAGGTCGGCACGTTCCTGGTGCTGCACCCCGGTACGTCGGCGACCGAGCAGGAAATTCGCGACTTCTGCGCCACCCGCCTCGCCGCCTACAAGGTGCCGCGCCACGTCCTGCTGCGGGACGACATCCCGAAGGGCGCGACGGGCAAGGTGCAGCGCATCGGCCTGGCGGGGAAGCTGGGCCTGGGCGCCTGACATGACGAGCGTTTGCGTGTTCGGCGCCGGCGCCATCGGCGGCTTCCTCGCGGCGCGGCTGGAGGCGGCGGGCACGCCCGTCTCCGTCGTCGCGCGCGGTCCCCATTTGGCGGCCATGCAGGCGGACGGCCTCGTGCTGGACAGCGGCGGCACCCGCATCATCACCCATCCCCGTGCTGTATCGGACCCGGCCGCGATCGGGCCACAGGACTACGTGTTCCTAACCCTGAAGGCGCACTCGCTGGAGCCCGCGCTGCCGCAGCTTCGCCCGCTGATCGGGCCCGGCACCACCATCGTCGCCGCGGTGAACGGCATCCCCTGGTGGTACTGCTACGGCCTGCCCGAGCCGTTCGGCAACCGGCGCGTGCTGTCGGTGGACCCGGAGGGCGCGCTGTGGGACGCGCTGCCGCCGGCGCAAACGCTGGGCTGCATCATTTACCCAGCCGCCGAGATCGCCGCCCCCGGCGTGATCTCCCATACCTACGGCGACCGTTTCAGCCTGGGGGAGCCCGACGGCAGCCGGAGCAGCCGCGCCGAGGTGCTCTCGCGCCTGCTGATCGGCGCCGGGCTGAAGGCGCCGGTGCGGCCGCGGCTGCGGGACGAGCTTTGGGTGAAGCTGTGGGGCAACATGGCGTTCAACCCGATCAGCGCGCTGACGACCGCAACGCTCGACGTCATCACCGGCGAGCCCGGCGTCCGCGCCGTGGCCCGCGCCATGATGCTGGAAGGCCAAGCCGTCGCCGAGGCGCTCGGCGTGCGGTTCGCGATCGACGTGGACAAGCGTATCCAGGGCGGCGCGGAGGTCGGCCGGCACAAGACGAGCATGCTGCAGGACCTGGAGCTCGGCCGTCCGCTGGAGATCGAGGCGATCCTGGGCGCGGTGGTCGAGCTTGCGGGCTGGGTCGGCGCGCCGGTGCCGATCAGCGCGGCGGTGCTGGAGCTGACGCGAAGCCGCGCCGCGATGCGCCACGCTAGTCCATAAGACCGGCGTCCCTGAAGCTGAGCCAGCGGCCATTGCCGATGATAAGGTGGTCCCGCACCTCGATCGACAAGGCTCCGGCGGCTTCCATGATCTGCCGGGTCATGTCGATGTCGTCGCGGGACGGGGTGGGATCGCCGCTCGGGTGATTATGGACCAGGACCAGCGACGACGCGTCCAGCTCCAGGGCGCGCCGGACCACCTCGCGGGGGTAGACCGGCGTGTGGTTGACGGTGCCGGTGGCCTGCACCTCGTCGGCCCGCAACATGCCGCGGTCGTCGAGGAACAGGATGCGGAACTGCTCGATGCGTTCACGGGCGAGGGCGGTCGTCAGATAGGCCATCAGGCGTTCGCTGTCCTCGAGCACGGGCTGGCCGGTGACACCAGCCCGCGCCAGCCGCACGGCGGCGGCATGCACCAGCTTGATTGCGGCGACGCTGTGGGTGCCCAGGCCTGGCACCTGGCGCAACTCGGTTTCCGGCGCTGCCAACACGGCGGCGAAGCTGCCGAAGCGCCGCACGGCAGCGTCGGCGGTGCTTCGGCCATCGGTCGGCAGCACGAACTCCAGCAGCCGGGCGGTAAGCTCCACGTCTTTTAGGCTGGAAGGCACGGGCGGACTGGAAGGCATGGGCTTGGGCTGGGCTGAAACGGATTGCTTAGTCGTTTGTGCAAGTGCCGCTAGCTGCGCCAGGGCATCCAGGTGCAATGGCGCCACGGCCTCGCCGAAGCCACGTACTGGCCGCGGCCCGACGGGCGCTTGCAAATCTCCGAGCCTGCGCCTTTGGATCAGCATTTCCTCGAACGTACCCGTCACGCGCCGGTCGAGCATGGCAGCGCCGTAGGCTGCGGACTCAACCCCCGACCTTTGGAGAGCTTGCCCCGCGGCGTCCTGAACCTGCATCTGCAGTGTCAGCCACGTGTCTCCGGTCTGCCGGCTGCTTGTTCCCGCCGGGAAGACCTGCACCGCGACCGGCGCAGTGCGCGGATGCACCTCCACGCTGATCCACCCCGCCCCGGGCAGGGCGCCGACCGCCTCCACGACGACGGCAATCGCCCCATCGCGGCTGAGGCCGGCTGGCAGGTCACCGGGGTTCAGGTCGATCAAAGCATCGAACGCCAGCGCGATCGGAACGAGCCTTCCGCGGTCCTTGCGCCCGAGGCGGTGCCACCATCCCATCTAGTGCAGGGTTTTCTGCTGCCGCAAGCTGATCCATTTGCCGCGGCCGATCACGACCAGGTCGTGGAGGGTGACCGACAGGCAGGCAGCGGTTCGTTCCAGGCCGGCATGCAGGTCGCGGTCCCAGCGGGTCAGCTCCGGTGCCGCGTCCGCGCGGTTGCGCACCAGGATCGCTGCCGTCGCGTGCCGCTCCAGGGCATGCCGCAGCATCTCGCGCCCGAGCGTGGCGGCGTCGACGTCGGGCGGCCACCGATGCTCGCCGAGCAGTTGGTTGCGATTGTTGAGCAGGAGGGCGCTGACGCCCGGCGGTTGCAGGCTGCGGGCAGGCGGGTCCAGGTACTGCTGCAGCGCGACCCAATTCCCCAGCATGACGCGCTCGACCCGCTCTGCCCGCGCGAGCTGGCCGGCGGCCTCGGTCACCAGGTCGAGCGCCTCGATCGCCCTCTGCTGCAGCCCAGCGTTCCGCAACGCGCTTCGCCCCGCCATGATCGCCGCGGCAAGGCTGCCGAACTGGTTGATGAGGCCCTTGGCCTGCGGCTTGGTATCGCGGCGGGGAATGCCGAGAAACAACAGCATTTCCAGAATCTCGTAGTCGGCCAGCGTCGATGACCCCGCCAATAGTCGGGTCCGCATCCGCCCCCGATGCCCTTCGGGCCCAGTGCTGCTAAAGGTCGAAGTGTCGCCCGTTCTATTCATTTCGGTGTTGCCCAGCATTTTGCTCGCGCAAACCCGACTACAACATAGGATGATCTACAACTTCAAGGCGAATCTTGGGTCGGTAGAGGTCAAAAACCTTCCCGCACGACGTCACGGGCGAAATAGCTCAAAATCAGGTCCGCCCCCGCCCGTTTGAACGCGCCGAGCGTCTCGCGCACCGCCCGCGCCTCATCCAGCGCCCCGGCCTGTGCGGCGAACTTGATCATCGCGTATTCGCCGCTGACTTGGTAGACCGCCAGCGGCAGCAGCGTCCGGGCGCGGATGCCGGCCAGCACATCCAGATAGGCGAGGCCCGGCTTGACCATCAGCAGGTCGGCCCCCTCGGCCTCGTCCTCGAGGCTTTCGCGCAGAGCCTCCCGGCCGTTCATCGGGTCCATCTGATACGTTTTCCGGTCGCCCCGCAGGTCGCAGCCCGAGGCGGCACGGAACGGGCCATAGAACGCTGACGCGAACTTGGTCGAATACGCCATGATCGGCACGCCCGTATGCCCGGCGCCGTCCAACGCGCGACGGATGGCGCCGATCTGCCCGTCCATCATCGCGGATGGCGCGATCATGTCGGCCCCGGCGTCGGCGGCTATGACGGCCTGCCGCGCCAAGTTCTCAAGCGTCGCGTCGTTCAGCACCTGCATCACCCCGGCCTCATGCCCCAGCACGCCGCAATGCCCGTGGTCGGTGTACTCGCAGAAGCAGTTGTCGGTCATCACGACCAGGTCCGGCGCGGCGGACTTGGCGATGCCGCACATGCGCGCCATCAGGCCGCCAGCGTCCAGCGTGTCGCTGCCGACGCTATCCTTATGGTGGCTGATGCCGAACAGCATCACGCCGCGGACGCCATCTCGGGCGATGGCCTCGATCTCGCGCGCCAGGTGGGCTTCGGGAATGCGGACTATGCCCGGCATCTGGGCGATCGCGACGGAAGCGTCGATCCCCTCCTCGACGAAGATCGGCAGGATCAGGTCGTTGGCGGTCACGGACGTTTCGCGGACCAGGGAGCGGAGCGCATCCGTGCGGCGAAGGCGGCGGAGGCGGTTGGTGGGGAACATCGGTCCTCGCGGCAAGTGCGCCACGGGACGACCCCGGGCGGTGTCCCAAACTGCCCGGGCAACGCTGGCTTGGCTAGGCCACCCGGGTCCGGCGCTGCCGCCGTGGTGCTCGCTCGTGCAAGTTTGAGCGCCACAGCCCGACCTGCTAGCGTCTCCTGCATGCAGATACGACCCGCGCCGTGCCGGACCGCTCCTTGATGCGGGAGATGTCCCCCGTCTCCGCCGTCGTCGGCCGGGACGTGGTGCGAGCATGATCGTCCTGCCCGCCGACCACCCCAAGCGCATCCAGCTCAACGACGAGGTGCATGCCCGGCCGCCGGAGCCGCTGGTGGCGCCGGCCCGGCTGTCCTATCTCGCCTTGTTCTCCGATACCGCGGCGCGCGAGGGTGGGTTCAACGCCGTCTGCGCGCTGGCGGAGCGGTATGACGTGGCGCCACCGCCCACCGGAACCAACCACTACAGCGCCGACCTCGGGCCGTTCCGCCTCAAATGGGAGCGGCATACCGAGTTCGTCCGCTATACCTTTATCGTAGCTGGCCTCGAGGCCGGGCCGGGCAGCAACCCGTTCGACGACCCAGCCATCGCCGCCGTCCCCGCGGATTGGCTGCTCAGCCTGCCCGGTCAGCTCATCGTGGCGGCGCATGTCGCGCTGATGCCAGCGCCCCCCGACGGGACCGACCCGCTGACGAACGCGACGCAATCGTTTCCGCGTCACGTGCTGGTGGGCTCGGTCGTCGCCAGCGGCGCCGCCGCGGCCTTCACCGATTTCCGTGTGCGGCCCGATGGGTTCAGCCGCGTGCTGGTGCAGGACCGCAGCATGACGCCGTGGCAGGCCGGCCGTGTGGTGCAGCGCCTGCTGGAGATCGACACCTACCGCATCATGGCGCTGCTTGCCCTGCCCGTCGCGCAGGCGCTGGCCCCCGAGATCGCCCGCTGCGAGCGCGAGGTGGCCGAGATCACCGCCGCGATGGTCACGGCGCGCGACCCGGACGAGCCCGTGCTGCTGGACCGCCTGACCCGCCTGGCCGCCGAGATCGATAGCCGCCAGGCGGACAACCTGTACCGTTTCAGCGCCGCCTCCGCCTATGATGGCCTGGTGCAGCGCCGCATCCAGGAGCTGCGGGAAACACGGACGCCGGGGCTGCAGACCTTGCAGGAGTTCACGGAACGGCGCCTGGCCCCGGCGATGAACACCTGCCGGTCGGTGGCGGCCCGGCAAGAGGAGCTGTCGCGCCGGGTCGCGCGGGCCACGCAGTTGCTGGCCACGCGGGTGGGCGTGACGCGGGAGCGGCAGAACCAGTCGGTGCTGGAGGCGATGAACCGCCGGGTGCGGCTGCAGTTACGGCTGCAATCGACGGTCGAGAGCCTGTCGATCGCCGCCGTCACCTATTACGTCGTCGGCCTGGTCGGTTACGCGGCCAAGGGGTTCAAGGCGGCGGGCGGGCACATCGACCCTGATCTTATCATGGGCCTCAGCATCCCCGTGATCGCGGCGCTGATGGCGTTCGGGCTGCGCAAGGTGCGCCGGGCGATAGCGCATGAATAGCGCCGCGTTGCCGCCGCCTGAACCTAAAGTCGTCTTGCCGATGAGCGGTGTGGTCCCGCAGGACGGATTGCCGTCGCAGCAACGGGGCTGGGCGGTGGCGACCATCGTCGTCGCGGTCGGCATGGCGTCGCTCGATACCTCGATTGCCAACACCGCACTGCCCACCATCGCAGCCGATCTGCTGGCCAGCCCCGCGGCGTCTGTTTGGGTGGTGAATTCCTACCAGCTCGCCTTGGTGGTCTCCTTGCTGCCGTTCGCCTCATTAGGTGAGATCTATGGATACCGCCGGGTCTACACCGTGGGGCTTGCGGTCTTCACCGTCGCGTCGCTGTTTTGCGCACTCAGCTGGTCGCTGCCGACCTTGACGGCGGCCCGGGTGCTGCAGGGCCTGGGGGCCAGCGGCATCATGAGCGTGAATACTGCGCTGGTGCGCTACATCTATCCGGCGCGGTCGCTGGGGCGCGGGGTCGGGTTCAACGCGTTGGTGGTCGGGGTATCCACGGCGCTTGGCCCCACGGTTGCGGCTGGGGTGCTGTCGGTCGCGTCCTGGCAATGGCTGTTTGCGATCAATGGCCCGGCCGGGATCATCGCCCTGGTGTTGGCGGTGCGGGCCCTGCCGGAGACGCCGCACGCCTCGCACCGCTTCGACATACGGAGCGCACTGCTCAACGCCGCCGCGTTCGGATTGCTGATCTTCGGCATCGGCGAGGCGGCGCATAACGCGCCCAAGCTGGTGACCGCCGCCGCGTTGGCGGGGGCGGCGGTATCTGGGTTTTTCCTGATCCAGCGGCAGCTTTTGCTCGCCGCGCCGATGCTGCCGGTTGATCTCTACCGCCGGCCGATGTTCGCGCTGTCGTCGCTGACCGCAGTCTGCTCGTTTGCCGCGCAGGGCCTGGCCTTCGTGTCGCTGCCGTTCTATTTTCAGACCGTGCTGGGGCGCAGCGCGGTCGAGACCGGGTTGCTGTTGACCTCCTGGCCCGTCGTGACGGCCCTGATGGCGCCGGTGGCCGGGCCGCTCTCTGACCGTTATCCGCCGGCGATCCTGGGCGGGATCGGCATGGCGGCACTGGCGGCCGGTCTGGCGCTGATGGCGACGCTGCCGGATCGCCCGGATGACCTCAGCTGCATTTGGCGCCTGATGATTTGCGGCGCCGGGTTCGGCTTCTTCCAATCGCCGAACCTGAAGGCGATTATGTCCAGCGCGCCGCCAGAACGCAGCGGCGGCGCCAGCGGCATCGTCGCGACCTCCCGTCTTGTAGGCCAATCGGTCGGCGCCGCATTGGTGGCGCTGTGCTTCGGAATTTCAGTCCTGCATGGCCCGGCGCTGGCAGTGACGCTCGGCGCCTGCTTCGCGGGGACGGCCAGCGTCATCAGCTTCTCACGCTTGACCGCTGCCCGCCGGGTCTGAGCTAGCTTAGACCGGCTCCAGCACGCGGGTCCGTTGCGGTCCGTTTTTGTAGGGCGTCGAACCCAGAGGCTTCGGAATCAGGCAATCGGGCAGCGGCTTCATCGGCGTGAAGCCCTGCGGCATGGTGTCCGGCGGCGGCGGCACTGGCGTTGGGGAAGGCGGGCCGTCCCCATCCCATGATCCTCTGCGCGGGCGCCGAACTATGACCAGCTCCCGGAAGGCGAGCACCAACGGCACGCCAAAGGTGATGATACCGCTCAGGATGACCTGGGTTGACGATGCCATGCTGTCCTCCTTCCAAAACCCGCGCCGCCTACGTTAATAAAAATGAAATAATGCGCTTGTATAATGGCACGGCGCCGGAACCCGCTGTTCAAGCCGTCGTGACCGGACCCGCTATGCCGCTACCACATGCTGCGTCTGCTCGCCCAGCCCCTGGATGCCGAGCCGCATCGTCTCGCCCCCCTTGAGGAACACTGGCGCCGGCTTCTTGCCCATGCCCACGCCCGGCGGCGTGCCCGTGCTGATGATGTCGCCGGGATACAGCGTCATGAAGTGGCTGACGTAGCTCACCAGTTTCCGCACATCGAAGATCATCGTCTTCGTGCTGCCGTCCTGCATGCGCTGTCCGTCCACGTCCAGCCACATATGCAGGCCTTGCGGGTCCGGAACCTCGTCCCGCGTCACCAGCCACGGCCCGGTCGGGCCGAAGGTGTCGCAGCCCTTGCCTTTGTCCCATGTGCCGCCGCGCTCGATTTGATACTCCCGCTCGCTCACGTCGTTCACCACGCAGTAGCCGGCGACGTGTTTCATGGCGTCATTCTCGGGCACATAGCTCGCGCGCTCCCCGATGACGATCGCGAGCTCCACCTCCCAATCCGTCTTCTTCGACCCGCGCGGCAGGCGCACGTCGTCATTCGGCCCCTGGAACGCGCCGAGGGATTTCAGGAATACGATCGGCTCCTTGGGGATCGCCGCCCCGGTCTCGGCCGCATGGTCCGCGTAGTTGAGGCCGATGCAGACGAAGTTGACGGGCCGCGGCACACAGGGGCCGATGCGTCCTGGCGCGACGACGGGCAGGCCCGCGGGATCGAGCGCCGCGAGCCTTGCCAACCCTGCCTTCGACAGTGCCTCCGCGTCGAAATCACGCACCGTGCCCGACAGGTCGCGACACTGCCCGTCTGGCCCCATCAGGCACGGCTTCTCGGCACCGGGGGCGCCCACACGCAGCAGCTTCATAACCCATCTCCCACCCTAAGCAGCTTTGCCGCTGCATCTTTCAACCCACGCGGCGCTGCCGCCGCGTCTTTCAACCTAAGCAACGCTGCCGCCGCGTCTTTCAAAGCGTCCAGCCGCCGTCGATGACGACGGTCTGGCCCGTGATGAATTGCGTCTCATCTGACCCGAGATAAACCGCGAGCGCCGCAATCTCCTCCGGCGTGCCCAGCCGGCCCATGGCCTGGCGCGCGATGAACCCGGTCCGCGCCGCTTCCAGCGATCCGGCCGCGGCGGCATTGGCAGCGATCCGGTCGTCCAGGCTCGGCGTCTGCACGGTGCCGGGGCAGATGGCGTTGCAGCGGACGCCCTGCTTCACGTAGTCCGCCGCGACCGACTTGGTGAGCCCGATCACCGCCGCCTTCGTCGTCCCGTATACGAACCGGCCTGGCGCACCCTTGATGCTGCTGGCCGCGCTCGACATGTTGATGATCGACCCGCGCCCGGCTGCCAGCATGCCGGGCAGGAAGGCGCGAATGGTGTGGAACATGCTGCGCACATTCAGCGCGAATGCAAAATCCCACTCCGCATCCGTCGCGTCCAGGATGGCACCCTGGTGCACAAACCCGGCGCAGTTGAACAGCACGTCCACTGGTCCAGCCGCCGCCGCCACACGCGCGATATCCTCCGTTTGCGTCGCGTCCAGCCGGTGCACTGAGATGCCGGCGCCCGCGATCTCCGCGAGCTTCGCCTCGTTCAGGTCGGTGGCGACCACCCGCGCGCCCTCCGCCGCATAGGCCAGCGCCGTGGCGCGTCCGATGCCCTGCGCGGCGGCGGTGATGAACGCGGTCTTGCCCGCAAGCCTGCCTGCCATGTGTTTCGTCCCGGCTAATGGTTGTTGCGGCTCTCGCCGCGCTCCTCGACGATGTTCAGGTATAGCGTCGCCGGCTCCAGGCAGGCGCCCGTGGCGTGCTGCCCGACCATGCTGCGGCTGATCTCCTCCCACGGCGTCTTGTTCTCCAGCACCGGCCGGACCCAGGCACCGCGCCGGGCCGCCAGCTCGCCGTCGGGCAGCAGAACGTCGACCTTGCGGCTGTTCAGGTCGATGCGGATGCGGTCGCCGGTGTGCAGCAGGGCTAAGCCGCCGCCCACGACCGCCTCGGGCGAAACATTGAGGATGCTGGGGCTGCCCGAGGTGCCGGATTGCCGCCCGTCGCCCATCGTCGGCAACGTGTGCACGCCGGCCTTCAGCAGCGCCGCCGGGGGCTGCATGTTCACCACCTCGGCGCCGCCGGGATAGCCGACCGGGCCGCAGTTGCGGATCACCAGGATGGAGTGCGCGTCGACGCCGAGATCCGGGTCCTCGATGCGCGCATGGTAGTCCTCGGGCCCCTCGAACACGATGGCCTTGCCCTCGAACACGTTGGGCTGCGCCGGGTCGGACAGGAAGCGGCTGCGGAACTCGGGGTCGATGACGCTGAGCTTCATCACGGCCGCGTCGAACAAATTGCCCGACAGCACTGCGAACCCGGCGCTCTCCTTCAGCGGGTTGCCGTAGGCGCGGATGACCTCGTGGTCCACGGGCGGCTTCTTCGCCAGGTTTTCCCCGAGCGTCTTGCCGGTGCAGGTCATCACGTCCGGCTGCAGCTTGCCGGCGTCCAGCAGCTCGCGCATCACCGCCGGCACGCCGCCGGCGCGGAAGAACCCCTCGCCCAGCACGCGCCCGGCCGGCTGCACGTCGGTCAGCAACGGGATGCCGTCGCCCAGGCGCTGCCAATCTTCCAGCGTGTGATCGACGCCCATGTGCCGCGCGATGGCGATCATGCTGATTGGGCAGTTGCTGCTGGCGCCGAGGGCGGCGGCGGCCACCACGGCGTTCTCGAACGCGGCCTTGGTCATGATGTCGGACGGCCGCAGGTTCTCGTGCACCATGCCGACGATGCGGTGGCCGGTGTGATACGCCATCCAGCCGCGCTCCTTGTGCGGCCCGGGGATGGCGGCGCAGCCCGGCAGCGACATGCCCAACGCCTCGGCTAGGCTGTTCATCGACAGTGCCGTGCCCATCGTGTTGCAGTGCCCGACCGATCCGGCCGACGCCGCCACCATGTCGATGAACTCCGGATACTCGATCAGCCCCTCGGCCAGCAGCTTGCGAGCCTCCCACACGATGGTGCCGGACCCGGCGAGACGGCCGTTGTACCAGCCGTCCAGCATCGGGCCGCCCGACAGCACGATGGCGGGGATGTTCACCGTCGCCGCCCCCATCAGGCAGGCTGGCGTCGTCTTGTCGCACCCGGTCGTCAGCACCACGCCGTCGATGGGGTAGCCATGCAGCACCTCGACCAGGCTCAAATACGCCAGGTTGCGGTCGAGCGCCGCGGTCGGCCGCTTGCCGGTCTCCTGGATCGGATGGATCGGGAACTCGAGCGGCACGCCGCCGGCGTCGCGGATGCCGTCCCGCACCCGGCTCGCCAGCTCGACCAAGTGCCGGTTGCACGGCGACAGATCGGACCCGGTCTGGGCGATGCCGATGATCGGCCGGCCGGATTGCAGCTCGCCGCGCGTCAGGCCGAAGTTCAGGTAGCGCTCGAGGTACAGCGCCGTCATGCCGGGGTCGTTCGGCTCGTCGAACCAGCGCTGGCTGCGCAGGCGTCGCCCGGTGGACGGGAATTCGGTGGTCATCGGGGCGTTCCCTGCGGTCTTGTTGCCGGCAGGGTGGGCAAGTCGTCCGGGGGTGTCAATCTTTCAGGCCCGGGTTTCCTCAAGTCTTTGGCAGCACAGGCATCCCGGTTCCGTCAGTACATATCAGGCGTGATCACGTTCTGCGGGTGGTTGCTCATCAGCGCGGCGCGCATCGTCTCGGCCGACTTCACCCGGATGTCCCAATGCGCCTCGGGCGTCAAATAGGCAGAGTGCGGCGTGATGATCAGCCGACCCTCCACCCACGCCTCCCGCGCACGATAGGCCCGCAGCAGCTCGGGGAACGGCGCGACCGGCGGCTCCACCGGCAGCACGTCGAGCCCGGCGCCTGCCACGCGCCCGTCCCGCATGGCCTCGGCCAGGGCGTCCACGTCCAGCACCGGGCCGCGCGCCGTGTTCACCACCACCGCCCCCGGCGGCAACAGCGCGAGCTCGGCCGCGCCGATCATTTCCGCCGTCTCCGGCGTCAGCGGCACGTGGATCGACAGCACGTCCGCCTGCCGCAGCAGCTCCGGTAGGCTCAACGCGCGGGAGACGCCGATCGCCAGCTCGGACCCGTTGCGCAGGTTCGGGTCATAGAACGCGACCTTGAACCCCAGCCCCTTGGCCCGCAGCGCCACCGCCGTGCCGATGCGTCCCAGGCCCACGATGCCGAAGGTCTGCACCCCAGTACGGCGCAGCAGCGGGCTGCTGATGCTGCGCCAGGGTGCCGGCGGATCGCGCCGCTGTGCGTCATGGTGCAGCAGCAGCCCGCGGCGCAGCGCCATCGCCAGCGCGATCGCGTGGTCCGCGACCTCGGTCGTGCCGTAGTCCGGCACGTTGCACACCATGACCCCGCGCGTCGCGGCGGCGGCACGGTCGATGCGGTCATAGCCGACGCCCATGCGCACGACGGCGCGCAGCCGGGTGAAGCGTGCGAGATCGGCCGCGGTCAGGAACTGGCGGAACAGCATCAGCCCGTCCACCAATGCGCAATCCGCGTCCGACAGATCCGCCAAGACCTTCGTCTCCCGGCGCAGGATGGTCGCTTCGGGGCCGAAGATGCGGCGCTCCTCGCTGTCATCGGGATACATGGCCTCGGGATACAGGATCGTGGTCATCGTCGTGGGCTCCCCGGCATTGCTGGCAGCGATGGGTATAGCCGGTCCGGGCCGGGAGCAAGGCGCGGGAGATGCCGTTTCGACGTGCCGCAAACGAGTTTCGGCGTGTTGCCAACCCGATGTGCCACGGGCAGTGTTCGCGCCAGAAGTTGGAGGGAAACCACGGATGAACGGCGCTGAAAGCCTCGTGCATACTTTGCTGGCCTGCGGGGTCGACACCTGCTTCTCCAACCCTGGCACCAGCGAGATGCACTTCGTTGCCGCCCTGGACCGCATTCCGGGCATGCGCTGCATACTTGGCTTGTTCGAGGGTGTGGTGACCGGCGCCGCCGACGGTTATGCCCGCATGCAGGACCGTCCGGCCGCGACGCTGCTGCATTGTGGCCCCGGCCTGGCAAACGGCCTGGCGAACCTGCACAACGCCCGCCGCGCCCGCTCCCCCATCGTGAACCTGGTCGGCGATCAGGCGACCTACCATCGCCCGCTCGACGCGCCGTTGACCGCCGATACCGAGGGATGGGCCCGCCCGGTTTCCGCGTGGACCCGCACTGCGACGCGCTCCGCGACCGTGGGCGGCGATTGCGCCGCCGCCGTGCAGGCCGCCCGTAGCGCGCCCGGTGGCATCGCCACCCTGATCCTGCCCAGCGACACCTGCTGGGACGACGGCGGCGTCGTCGGCACGCCACAGCCGGTGCCCGCAATGCCCCAGGCCTCGCCTAGCGCGGTGCAGGCCGCGGTGCGGGCGCTACGGTCCGGCGAACCCACCATGTTGATCCTGGGCGGCATGGCACTGCGGGCGGGCGCCCTGGACACCGCCGCCAGCATCCTGGCCGCCACCGGTGCCCGTATGCTGGCGCAGACCAGCAACGCCCGGATCGCCCGGGGCGCCGGGCGCACGCCGATCGACCGCATGCCCTATCCCGTCGATCAGGCGGTGGCCGCGCTGGCCGGGCTCAAGCACCTGATCCTCGTCGGCGCCCCCCCACCGGTCGGCTTCTTCGCCTACCCGAACAAGCCCGGCACCATGGCGCCGCCCGATTGCCAGATCCACGTGCTCGCCCGGCCCGAGCAGGATGGGGCAGACGCGCTGGCCCGCGTCGCCAGCGCCCTCGGCGCTGCGCCCGTCCGGCATGTCGTACCCGCTCCCCGGCCCGTAGCCGCTCGTGGGGCTGTCACGTCCGAGGCATTGGCCCAAACCCTCGCCGCGCTGCTACCGGACGCGGCGATCGTCGTGGACGAGAGCGTGAGCTTCGGCCGAGCCCTGTTCCCCGGCACGCATGGCGCGGCCCCGCATGACTGGCTACAGATCACCGGCGGCGCGATCGGCTGCGGCATTCCGCTGGCCACCGGTGCTGCCGTGGGTGCGCTGGGTCGCCGCGTGGTGGGACTGCAGGCGGATGGCTCGGCGATGTACACGCTGCAAGGGCTGTGGACCCAAGCGCGGGAACGGTTGGACGTGACGACGGTGATCCTATCCAACCGCAAGTACGCCATCCTGCTGGGCGAGTATCAGGGCGTGGGCGCCAATCCCGGCCGCACGGCGCTCGACATGATGGACCTGGGCAACCCGGATCTGGATTGGGTGCGGCTCGCCGGCGGCATGGGCGTGGAGGCGGCCCGCGCCGACACGATGGAGGGCTTCGCCGACCTGTTCGCCCAGGCCAACGCGCGTCCGGGTCCGTTCGTGATCGAGTTGGTGATCTAACGGTTACTGCGCGGACGGAACCGCAGGGTCGCTTTTGGTTGGCGCGGGATCGGCCTTCGCCGCGCCCGCCGCCGGCGTGTGGCTGTAATCGAGGTAGGCCAGCCGAACCGCCCGGAATGGGTTGCCCGTCACCAGGGTCGCCAATATCACCGCAATGACAGCCGATCCAATGATCGCCCTCGCAGTCGGGTTGAAGCGGGTGGCCTGGTTCTTGGGCAGCGTCGAGGGCTTTACGGCCATGGTAGGTCTCTTATGCAAAAGGGTTGGAACAAGTATAACTCGGGCTTGGAACGCCGCAAATAGAACTGGACTCGGCGGGCTCCAGCCGCTATACGCCCGCCCTCACTCGGAACGCGGGAGATCAATGGCCGTCGCATGACGGTTGCGATCGGTATGACCGCGGTCCTCCCAACCAGGAGGCCTGTCTATGGCTAAGAAGATCGTCGGCTACATAAAGTTGCAGATTCCAGCGGGGAAAGCCAACCCGTCTCCGCCAGTCGGCCCGGCGCTCGGTCAACGCGGCCTGAACATTATGGCGTTCTGCAAGGAATTCAACGCGCTGACCCAGGGTATGGAGCCCGGCATGCCGATCCCGGTGGTCATCACCGCTTTCGGCGACCGCACCTTTACGTTTATCACCAAGACCCCGCCCAACACCTATTTCCTGAAAAAGGCGGCCGGGATCACCAAGGGCACGACGACGCCGGGCAAGGGCGCCATGGTCGGCCGCGTTACCACGACGCAGTTGCGTGAGATTGCCGAGACCAAGATGAAGGACATGAATGCGAACGAGGTCGACGCTGCGGTCCGCATGCTGGCCGGCAGTGCCCGGTCGATGGGCCTCAGCGTGGTGGAGGGCTGACCATGGCACATGATAAGCGCCTCAAGGCCGGCTACGAGACCTTCGACCGCACCAAGTCTTACACATTGGACGAGGCGATCAAGCTCGCCAAGGACAATGCCCGGGCCAAGTTCGACGAGACGATCGAGTTCAGCATGAACCTTGGCATTGATCCGCGTCACGCCGACCAGATGGTGCGCGGGTTGCTGAGCCTGCCGAACGGCACTGGCAAGACGCTGCGGGTCGCCGTGTTCGCCCGCGGCGCCAAGGCCGAGGAAGCGCTGGCCGCCGGCGCCGACGTGGTGGGCGCCGAGGACTTGGCCGAGAAGGTGCAGGCCGGCGAGTTCGGCTTTGACCGCTGCATCGCGACACCCGACATGATGGCGCTGGTCGGCCGGCTGGGTAAGATTCTAGGCCCGCGCGGCCTGATGCCGAACCCGAAGCTCGGCACCGTCACTATGGACGTGCGCGGCGCCGTCACCGCCGCCAAGTCCGGCCAGGTGGAGTTCCGCGCCGAGAAGGCCGGCATCGTGCACGCCGGGATCGGCAAGGCGAGCTTCGAGGAAGGCAAGCTGGTCGAGAACATCCGTGCCTTCGTCGATGCCATCCAGAAGGCGAAGCCCACTGGCGCCAAGGGCACCTATGTCCAGAAGGCGTCCGTTAGCTCGACCATGGGGCCAGGCATTCGCGTGGATGTCGCGAGCCTCGCGGGCTGACGCGCCCAGCGAATTCGCCGGCCTGAAGGGGCCGGTGGCCAGGGGTGGCGCAAGCCGCCCCGAACCTGTCCGAGACTGCACGTCGCTCCTTCGGGAGCAGTAAAGGGTCCAGGCCCGCGCGCGGTAGACGGGGAAGCCGAGATGATCCGGGGCAGGCGCGCTTGCCCCGGCCTACTGGCGGTTCCGGCTAAAGGGTCCCACACGCGTCTGCTCGCATGGGGTTCCGGACAGGCGTTATGGCGCGGCCATCCGGCCGTGCCAGGGAACCAACCCCGGCGCGGTCCATACGCGCAGGGGCCAAAAGGAGACGGGACGTGGACCGTACGGAGAAGCGGGAGTTCGTCACCGCGCTCGGTCAGGTGTTCGCAGAGACGTCGATGGTCGTGGTCACCCAGAACAAGGGGTTGACCGTGGCCGAGGTGTCTGACCTGCGGCGCAAGATGCGGGCGTCGGGATCGACCTTCAAAGTCGCGAAGAACCGGCTGGCTGTGCTCGCCCTGGATGGGACCCGGTTCGACGGCATCAGGCCCATGCTGAAAGGTCCGACCGCGCTTGCGTGGTCGATGGACCCGGTGGCTGTGGCCAAGACTGCCGTCGATTACGCCAAGACCAACGAGAAGTTCGTCGTCATCGGCGGCGCCCTTGGGACCCAAATGCTCAATGCAGATGGGATCAAGGCGCTGGCCGATCTGCCGTCGCTCGATGCGTTGCGCGCCAGGCTGGTGGGGATGATCCAAACCCCCGGCACCCGGATCGCAGGCGTGCTCGCAGCGCCGGCCGGACAACTTGCCCGGGTCTTCGGGGCCTATGCCAAGAAGGACGAGGCAGAGGCTGCTTGATCTCCAGCGATGGAGACGGGCGGCTCCAGCCGCATTGCTGATGTGATCGCAACGCCCGGCATTGGGCTTGCATGGAACCAACCAAGGGCTAAATAGAGGAAGTTAAGAAATGGCTGACATGTCGAGACTTGTGGACGAACTGTCCGCGCTAACTGTGCTCGAGGCGGCTGAGCTGTCCAAGATGCTCGAGGAAAAGTGGGGCGTTTCCGCCGCAGCCCCTGCGGCTGCGGCACCTGCGGGCCCGGCGGCTGTCGCTGCCCCAGTCGAGGAGCAGACGGAGTTCACGGTCATGCTGGCGAAGATCGGCGACAAGAAGATCAACGTCATCAAGGAGGTCCGCACGATTACCGGTCTTGGGCTGAAGGAAGCAAAGGATCTCGTTGAGGGCGCCCCGAAGGCGGTTAAGGAAGGCGTGAACAAGGACGAGGCTGAGAAGCTCAAGAAGCAGTTGGAAGAGCAGGGCGCTTCTGTCGAGATCAAGTAGCCAAATAAACCCTGTCCACCTTTTACGGGTGGCGCTGGGTCAATGAATTGAAGGGGCGGGTGGAAACCAGGATCGGTTTCCGCCCGCGAACCTGTTGCCAAGTGGTGGGTATTCCGCCCCTGGTAGCACGACGTGCCAGCACTGCCTACTACGGCGCCACAGTCAGGCGCGCAAAACTTTAGGTCAAGGATGGGCGATGAACGCGATCACCAAATCGTTCACGGGACAGAAGCGGATCCGCAAGAGCTTCGGGCGCATTCCCGAAGTGGCGCCGATGCCAAACCTGATTGACGTGCAACGTTCCAGCTATGAAGCGTTCCTACAGATGAACGTGTCGCCGGACAGCCGGACCCCCACAGGCCTGCAGGAGGTATTCAAGTCGGTCTTCCCAATCGACGACTTCGCCGGACGCGGCCGGCTTGAATTCGTTCACTATGAGCTCGAAGAGCCGAAGTATGACGTCGAGGAGTGCATCCAGCGCGGCATGACGTTCGCAGCACCCTTGAAGGTGATCCTGCGCCTGATCGTCTGGGACCTGGACGAGGACACCGGCGCCCGCTCGATCCGCGACATCAAGGAGCAGCCGGTCTACATGGGCGACATGCCGCTCATGACGGATAACGGCACTTTCGTCATCAACGGGACCGAGCGCGTCATCGTCAGCCAGATGCATCGCAGCCCTGGCGTGTTTTTCGACCACGACAAGGGCAAGACCCACAGCAGCGGCAAGTATCTGTTCACCGCCCGGGTGATCCCCTATCGCGGCTCGTGGCTCGACTTCGAGTTCGACAGCAAGGACCTGGTCTACGTCCGCATCGACCGCAAGCGTAAGCTGCCGGTGACGACCCTGCTCTATGCGCTGGAGAGCACGGCGACCGAGGTGCTGCGCGCGGCCCGTGTGGCTGCCGGTGAGACGGTGGATATCGGCGAGATTCGCGGCATGGATGCCGAGGAGATCCTGAACTATTTTTACACCCAGGTGGTGTTCACCCGCACGCCGAAGGGCTGGGCCCGGCCGTTCGAGGCGGATGCCTATCGCGGCATCACGTTGGCCGAAGCGCTGGTGGACGCCGATACTGGGGAGGTCGTGGCCGAGGCCACCACCAAGCTCACTGCCCGCAACGCCCGGAAGATCGCCGAGAAGACGCAGACCGTGCTGGTCGGCCGCGCCGATCTGCTGGGCCGCTATGTCGCGAACGACCTGGTCAATGAGGAGACCGGCGAGATCTTTGCCGAGGCTGGCGAGGAACTGGCCGAGTCCCGGCTGACTGCGCTGGAGGACGCCGGCATCGACCGCCTGCCGACGCTTGCCGTCGATCAGTCGAACGGCCCGTGGCTGCGCAACACGCTGGCGGTCGACAAGAACGGCAACCGCGACGACGCGCTGGTCGACATCTACCGCGTCATGCGCCCCGGCGAACCTCCGACCCCCGAGACGGCCGAGGCATTGTTCCGCGGGCTGTTCTTCGACGGCGACCGCTATGACCTTTCGGCTGTCGGCCGGGTGAAGATGAACATGCGCCTGGGCATGGACGCCGAGGACAGCGTCCGCGTGCTCCGCAAGGAGGACGTGCTCAAGACCGTGAAGATCATGTGCGAGCTGAAGGACGGCCGCGGCACGATCGACGACATCGACAACCTCGGCAACCGCCGGGTGCGCTCGGTGGGCGAACTGATGGAGAACCAGTACCGCGTCGGCCTGCTGCGCATGGAACGGGCGATCCGTGAGCGCATGGGCAGTGTCGATATCGACACCGTCATGCCGCACGACCTGATCAACGCGAAGCCGGCGGCGGCGGCGGTGCGCGAGTTCTTCGGCTCGTCGCAGCTCAGCCAGTTCATGGACCAAACCAACCCGCTGTCGGAGGTGACGCACAAGCGGCGCTTGTCGGCGCTTGGACCAGGCGGCTTGACCCGGGAGCGCGCCGGGTTCGAGGTGCGCGACGTGCATCCGACGCATTACGGCCGCATCTGCCCGATCGAGACGCCGGAGGGGCCGAACATCGGCCTGATCAACAGCCTCGCCACCTACGCCAAGGTGAACAAGTACGGCTTCATCGAGACGCCGTACCGCCTGGTGAAGGACGGCCAGGTGCAGGAGGGCTGGAAGTACCTCTCCGCCATGGAGGAGGAAAAGCTGGTCGTTGCCCAGGCCGACGCGCCGACCGACACCGAGGGCAACTTTACCAACGAGTTGGTTTCCGTTCGCCGGCAGGGCGATTTCCGCCTGGTGAAGCCCAGCGACGTGACGGCGGTGGACGTGAGCCCGCGGCAGTTGGTGTCGGTCGCGGCGGCGCTGATCCCGTTCCTGGAGAACGACGACGCGAACCGCGCGCTGATGGGCAGCAACATGCAGCGCCAGGCGGTGCCGCTGATCCGCGCCGACGCGCCGCTGGTCGGCACCGGGATGGAGGCGGCTGTGGCCCGTGACAGCGGCGCCACCATTGTCGCCCGCCGGCCCGGCATCGTCGACCAGATCGATGGCGCCCGCATCGTGGTCCGTGCGACCGCCGATGACGGCACCACGCACGGCGTCGACATCTATCGCCTGCGCAAGTACATGCGCAGCAACCAGAGCACCTGCATCAACCAGCGTCCGCTGGTGCGGGTGGGCGACCGCGTATCGAACGGCGACATCATCGCCGACGGGCCGAGCACCGAGCTGGGTGAGCTGGCGCTGGGGCGGAACGTGCTGGTCGCGTTCATGCCTTGGAACGGCTACAACTTCGAGGACAGCATCCTGATCAGCGAGCGCATCGCTCGTGACGACGTGTTCACCTCCATCCACATCGAAGAGTTCGAGGTGATGGCGCGGGATACCAAGCTGGGCCAAGAGGAGATCACCCGCGACATCCCGAACGTCGGCGAGGAGGCGCTACGCAACCTCGACGAGGCCGGCATCGTGTATGTCGGGGCGGAGGTGAACCCGGGCGACATCCTGGTCGGCAAGGTGACGCCGAAGGGCGAGAGCCCGATGACGCCTGAGGAGAAGCTGCTGCGGGCGATCTTCGGCGAGAAGGCCTCGGACGTGCGCGACACGTCGCTGAAGCTGCCGCCGGGCGTGACAGGCACGATCGTGGACGTCCGGGTGTTCAGCCGCCGGGGCGTGGACAAGGACGAGCGTGCGATGGCGATCGAGCGCTCCGAGGTCGAGCGCCTGGCGAAGGACCGCGACGACGAGCGGGCGATCCAGGAGCGGTCTTTCCTCAACCGCATGAAGGAGAAGCTGCTGAACCGCAAGGCATCCGGCGGGTTCAAGGGCATCAAGGCGGGCACGACCCTGACCGACGAGGTTCTGGGCGAGCATCCCCGCGGCGCCTGGCGCAACATCGGGGTTACCGACGATGCGGTCATGGCCGAGATCGAGACGCTGAAGCGCGAGTTCGACGCCGCCGTGCACCATCTGCAGGCCCGCTTCGACGGCAAGGTCGAGAAGCTGCAGCGTGGCGATGAGCTGCCGCCCGGCGTGATGAAGATGGTCAAGGTGTTCGTCGCGGTGAAGCGTAAGCTGCAGCCTGGCGACAAGATGGCCGGCCGCCACGGCAACAAGGGCGTCGTCTCCCGCGTGACTCCCGTCGAGGACATGCCGTTCCTCGAGGACGGGACCCACGTGGACTTGGTGCTGAACCCGCTCGGCGTGCCCAGCCGGATGAACGTGGGCCAGATTCTGGAGACGCATTTGGGTTGGGCCTGCGCCACGCTTGGCAAGCAGGTCGGCGAGCTTGTGGAGGAATACCGCCGCACGGGTGCCCAGCGCGACGCCTTGCTGGACATGCTGCGCGATATCTATGGCGACGAGGTGTTCGAGGCGGAGATCGCGCCGATGAGCACGGAGCAGCTGCTGGAGCTGTCGGACAACCTGAAGAAGGGTATTCCGATCGCGACGCCGGTGTTCGACGGCGCCCGCATGTCGGATATCGAGGGCATGCTGATCAAGGCGGGACTCAATACCTCTGGCCAGATGTATCTGACGGACGGCCGCACCGGGGAGACGTTCGAGCGCAAGGTGACGGTCGGCTACATCTACATGCTGAAGCTGCACCACTTGGTGGACGACAAGATCCACGCGCGCTCCATCGGGCCGTATAGCCTGGTCACCCAGCAACCGCTGGGCGGCAAGGCGCAGTTCGGCGGCCAGCGCTTCGGCGAGATGGAGGTTTGGGCGCTGGAGGCGTACGGCGCCGCCTACACTTTGCAGGAGATGCTGACGGTGAAGTCGGATGACGTGTCCGGCCGCACCAAGGTCTACGAGGCGATCGTGCGCGAGCAGGACACCTTCGAGGCCGGCATCCCCGAGAGCTTCAACGTGCTGGTCAAGGAGCTGAAGTCGCTTGGCCTGAACGTGGATCTCGACACCCGCGCCACCTGATTACCAATCCCGCATCACCCGGCGGCCTGTTTTGCACGAGCGGTGCAAACAGGCCGGCCGCATTGGGGTAGTTGACGTATGAACGAACTGATGAAGATTCTCGGTCAGGCCGGTTCGGCCGTGACCTTCGACCAGATCAAGATCCAAATGGCCAGCCCGGAGCAGATCCGCAGCTGGTCCTATGGCGAGATCAAGAAGCCCGAGACGATCAACTACCGCACGTTCAAGCCGGAGCGGGACGGGCTGTTCTGCGCACGCATTTTCGGGCCCATCAAGGACTACGAGTGCCTGTGCGGCAAGTATAAGCGCATGAAGTTTCGCGGCATCATCTGTGAGAAGTGCGGCGTCGAGGTGACGCTGGCCAAGGTGCGCCGCGAGCGCATGGGCCATATCGAGCTGGCGAGCCCGGTCGCACATATCTGGTTCCTGAAGTCGCTGCCCAGCCGGATCGGCCTCATGGTCGACCTGACGCTGAAGGAACTCGAGAAGATTCTGTATTTCGAGAGCTATGTGGTTCTCGAGCCGGGCCTGACCGACCTCAAGCTGCACCAGTTGCTGACTGAGGATCAGCTCATGTCCAAGCAGGACGAGTTCGGCGAGGACGCGTTCCGCGCCGGCATCGGCGCCGAGGCGATCAAGGGCATCCTGCACGGCATCGATATCGACGGCGACAAGGTCACGTTGCGCCAGGACCTGAAGGACACCACCAGCGAAGCCAAGCGCAAGAAGCTGGTCAAGCGCCTCAAGCTGATCGAGGCGTTTGGCGAGAGCGGCGCCAAGCCCGAGTGGATGATCTTGGACGTCGTTCCGGTGATCCCGCCCGAGTTGCGCCCGTTGGTGCCGCTCGATGGCGGCCGGTTCGCGACGTCGGACCTGAATGACCTATATCGCCGTGTGATCAACCGCAACAATCGGCTGAAGCGGCTAATCGAGCTGCGTGCGCCCGATATCATCGTGCGCAACGAGAAGCGCATGCTGCAGGAGAGCGTGGACGCGCTGTTCGACAACGGCCGGCGCGGCCGGGCGATCACCGGCGCCAACAAGCGTCCGCTGAAGAGCCTGTCCGACATGCTGAAGGGCAAGCAGGGCCGGTTCCGGCAGAACCTGCTTGGCAAGCGCGTCGACTATTCGGGCCGCTCGGTGATCGTCGTAGGTCCCGAGCTGAAGCTGCACCAGTGCGGCCTGCCGAAGAAGATGGCGCTCGAGCTGTTCAAGCCGTTCATCTACAGCAAGCTGGAGAAGTACGGCCACGCCACCACCATCAAGGCCGCAAAGCGGATGGTGGAGAAGGAGCGTCCCGAGGTGTGGGACATCCTGGAAGAGGTGATCCGTGAGCATCCGGTGATGCTGAACCGCGCGCCGACCCTGCACCGCTTGGGCATCCAGGCGTTCGAGCCGGTGCTGATCGAGGGCAAGGCCATCCAGCTACACCCGCTGGTGTGCACCGCGTTCAACGCGGACTTCGACGGCGACCAGATGGCCGTGCACGTGCCATTGAGCCTTGAGGCGCAGTTGGAAGCGCGCGTGTTGATGATGTCGACCAACAACATCCTGAGCCCGGCCAACGGCAAGCCGATCATCGTGCCGAGCCAGGATATCGTGTTGGGTCTCTATTACCTCAGCATTGAGACGCCGGAGTTCCGTGAAGCGCCGGACAGCGCCGTGTTCAAGGAGGGCCCGGACGGCAAGCAAGAGCTGGTCCGTAGTGCCCCGGTCGCGTTCGGCGACGTCGGCGAGATCGAGTACGCGCTGAATGCTGGGGCTATCAAGCTGCATGACAAGATCCGCGCCCGCTATGAGACGGTGGACGCGGACGGCAAGACGGTGCGGCAGATGGTCGTTACCACGCCGGGCCGGATGCTGATCGCCCGCATTCTGCCACGCAACCCGAACGTGCCGTTCAGCCTGATCAACCGGACGCTGACCAAGAAGAACGTGTCCGACGTGATCGACGCGGTGTACCGCCACTGCGGCCAGAAGGAATGCGTGATCTTCGCCGACCGGCTGATGGGCCTCGGTTTCGGTCAGGCGGCGAAGGCCGGGCTGTCGTTCGGCAAGGACGACCTGATCATTCCGGACAGCAAGCCGGAGCTGATCCTGAAGACGCAGAACGAGGTCAAGGAGTTCGAGCAGCAGTATCAGGATGGCCTGATCACCGCCGGGGAGCGCTACAACAAGGTCGTGGACGCCTGGTCGCGCTGCACGGACGAGGTCGCCGGCGCGATGATGAAGGAGATCAGCAAGCAGGAGGTCGGCATCCAGACCAACTCGGTTTGGATGATGAGCCACTCTGGCGCGCGTGGCAGCCCGGCGCAGATGCGTCAGCTCGCCGGCATGCGCGGCCTGATGGCGAAGCCGTCCGGTGAGATCATCGAGCAGCCGATCATCGCCAACTTCAAGGAAGGTTTGTCCGTCCTTGAATACTTCAACTCCACCCATGGCGCCCGCAAGGGCCTGGCAGATACGGCGTTGAAGACCGCGAACTCCGGCTATCTGACCCGTCGTCTGGTCGACGTGGCGCAGGACTGCATCATCGTCGAGAATGATTGCGGCACTGAACGCGGCCTTACGGTGCGTGCGGTGATGGATGGTGGCGAGGTCGTGGCCGGCCTGTCCGAACGCACCCTGGGCCGCACCACGGCCGAGGACCTGACGGACGCGGTCACTGGGCAGGTGATCCTGCCGCGGAACACGCTGATCGAGGAGCCGGAAGCCGACCTGATCGAGAGCTCGGGCGTGGAGGCGGTGAAAATCCGCTCGGTGCTGACCTGTGAGAGCAGGGTCGGGGTTTGCGGGATGTGCTATGGGCGCGATTTGGCCCGTGGCACGCCGGTCAACATCGGCGAGGCGGTCGGCGTCATCGCCGCGCAGTCCATCGGCGAGCCCGGCACGCAGCTTACGATGCGTACGTTCCACATCGGCGGCGCGGCGCAACGTGGCGCCGAGGTCAGCAGCGTGGAGGCGAGCCATGACGGCACGGTGCAGATCAAGAACCGCAACGTCGTGCAGAACAGCCAGGGCTTCCCCGTCGTGATGTCTCGCAACTGCGAGATGGTGCTGTCCGACGATAAAGGGCGGGAGCGCGCTCGCTTCCGGGTGCCCTATGGCGCGCGATTGCTCGCCGATGATGGCGCGGCGGTCAAGCGCAACGACAAGTTGGCGGAGTGGGACCCCTACACCTTGCCGATCATCACCGAACGTGCTGGGTCGGTCGAGTACCTCGATCTGCTGGACGGGGTGACAATCGTCGAACGCATGGACGAGGTCACTGGCCTCACCTCACGGGTGGTCGTGGACTATAAGCAGCAGGCCAAGGGCGTGGACTTGCGGCCACGCCTGCAGTTGAAGGACGCCGCTGGCGAGGTGGTACGGCTGCCGAACGGGGCGGAGGCGCGCTACTTCCTGAATCCGGACAGCATCTTGTCCGTGGAGAATGGGGCGACCGTCGCGGCCGGCGACGTGCTGGCGCGCATTCCGCGCGAGGGCAGCAAAACCCGCGACATCACGGGCGGCTTGCCACGCGTGGCCGAGCTGTTTGAGGCACGGAAGCCCAAGGATCACGCGATCATTGCCGAGATGGATGGCCGGGTGGAGTTCGGGAAGGACTACAAGGCGAAGCGCCGGGTCATTGTAAAGAACGACGAGACCGGTGAGGACACCGAGTATCTGATCCCAAAGGGCAAGCACGTCAGCGTGCAGGAAGGCGACTTCGTCCGCCGGGGCGATCCGTTGGTGGACGGGCCGCGGGTGCCGCATGACATCCTGAAGGTCCTGGGTGTCGAGGCGCTGTCGGACTATCTGGTGAACGAGATCCAGGACGTATACCGGCTGCAGGGCGTGAAGATCAACGACAAGCACATCGAGGTCATCGTCCGGCAGATGCTGCAGAAGGTGGAGATTCTGGAGCCAGGGGACACGACCTATTTGTCGGGGGAGCAGGTAGACCGGCTGGAGTTCGAAGCGGAGAACGAGAAGCGCCTCAAGCTCGAGGAACGTGTGGCGACGGCGATGCCGGTGCTGCAGGGCATCACCAAGGCCAGTCTGCAGACCCACAGCTTCATCAGCGCCGCGTCGTTCCAGGAGACCACGCGCGTGCTGACCGAGGCTGCGACAGCGGGCAAGGTGGATAATCTCTTGGGGTTGAAGGAGAACGTCATCGTGGGCCGTCTCATTCCGGCGGGCACGGGCAGCGTGATGAACCGTCTGCGAGCGGTAGCGGCGGGGCGCGACCAGCAGCGGTTGCGGCCCGAGGTCCCGGCGATTACCGACCGTACGGCGGCGGAGTAGCCGGACCTTGTCTGGAGGCCAGAGGCGGCGATGCTTGCATTGCTGCCTCCCGGTCGCCTCCGCGAGGACTTTGCATGCTTGACTAAGGTTAAACGCGGACGTAGGTATCGCGCCTTCGACTAACCCCAACTTTTGTCAGGGCAGTCGTCGCTTAAAAGCTACGTGCGTGGCGCCGCCTCCGGTTTCGGAGGCCAAGGTCACGTGCATTAGGGGTTCGGATGGCCGAGTGATCGTGCCGGGCGGCCTTATTTTTCAAAGCGGCGCGCCAGGCAGGTGGGGCGGACCAGATAAGGATCGGAAGACGCGTATGCCGACCATTAACCAGTTGATTGCCAATGGACGCGAGCCTGCCGCCAAGCGCAACAAGGTGCCGGCCTTGCAGGGCTGCCCACAGAAGCGCGGGGTCTGTACGCGCGTCTACACGACGACTCCGAAGAAGCCGAACTCGGCGCTTCGTAAGGTCGCGAAAGTGCGTCTGACCAACGGCTACGAGGTCGTGAGCTATATTCCTGGCGAGGGCCACAACCTGCAGGAGCACAGCGTCGTGCTGATCCGCGGCGGCCGCGTCAAGGACCTTCCCGGCGTGCGCTATCACATATTGCGCGGTGTGCTGGATACCCAGGGCCTTCCGAAGCGTCGTCAGCGCCGGTCGCTGTATGGCGCAAAGCGGCCGAAGTAAGAGGAGCGGGCGATGAGCCGACGCCGCCGCGCGGTCAAGCGCGATATTCTGCCGGACGCCAAGTTCGGTGACATCGTTATTACGCGTTTTATGAATGCGTTGATGTATGACGGTAAAAAGTCAGCCGCCGAGGGCATCGTTTATGGTGCGCTGGACGTGATGAAGAAGCGCGGAGGCAACGCGGCCGATCCGGTCCGGATGTTCCATGAGGCGCTGGACAACGTGAAGCCTGCTGTCGAGGTGCGGAGCCGCCGGGTTGGCGGCGCTACGTATCAGGTGCCCGTCGAAGTGCGGACCGAGCGTCGTCAGGCGCTGGCGATCCGCTGGATCATCGACAGTGCCCGCAAGCGTGGCGAGCACACGATGGAGGACCGCCTGTCCAACGAGCTGATGGACGCGGTGAACAACCGTGGCTCGGCCGTGAAAAAGCGTGAGGACACCCACAGGATGGCCGAGGCCAACAAGGCTTTCAGCCACTATCGCTGGTAGCAATCGGCGCTGACAACGACTGCAACCCAACCTGCCCCCCAATCCTGATTGACCGGCGGGCGACGGAGACACTACGATGGCCAAGGCGAAATTCGAGCGTAACAAGCCGCATTGCAATATCGGCACCATTGGTCACGTGGACCACGGCAAGACGTCTTTGACGGCTGCGATCACCAAGATTCTGGCGAAGACGGGTGGTGCCACGTACACCGCCTACGATCAGATCGACAAGGCTCCGGAAGAGCGCGCCCGTGGCATCACGATCTCAACCGCACACGTGGAGTATGAGACCGCGAACCGCCACTATGCCCACGTCGACTGCCCCGGCCACGCCGACTATGTGAAGAACATGATCACCGGCGCCGCGCAGATGGACGGCGCGATCCTGGTAGTGAGCGCCGCCGACGGCCCGATGCCGCAAACCCGCGAACACATCCTGCTCGCCCGCCAGGTCGGCGTGCCGGCGCTGGTCGTGTTCCTGAACAAGGTCGACATGGTCGACGACCCCGAGCTGCTTGAGCTTGTGGAAATGGAAGTGCGCGAGTTGCTGTCCTCCTACCAGTTTCCTGGCGACGATATCCCTATCATCAAAGGTTCGGCGCTGAACGCGCTCGAGGACAAGAACCCGGAGCTGGGCGAGAAGGCCGTGCTGGAGCTGATGGCGGCGGTCGACGCCTACATCCCGCAGCCAGTACGCGCGACCGACCGGCCGTTCCTGATGCCGATCGAGGACGTGTTCAGCATCTCGGGCCGCGGCACCGTGGTGACCGGCCGCATCGAGCGTGGCATCGTCAACGTGGGTGACGAGGTCGAGATTGTTGGCATCAAGAACACGGTGAAGACGATCGTCACCGGCGTTGAGATGTTCCGTAAGCTGCTGGACCGCGGCGAGGCTGGCGACAATATCGGCGCGTTGCTGCGCGGCACCAAGCGTGAGGACGTCGAGCGCGGCCAAGTCTTGGCCAAGCCCGGCAGCATCACGCCGCACACCCAGTTCAAGGCCGAGGCCTACGTCCTGACCAAGGAAGAGGGCGGCCGCCATACGCCGTTCTTCACCAACTATCGTCCGCAGTTCTACTTCCGCACTACGGACGTGACCGGCGTCGTGCATTTGCCCGAGGGCACCGAGATGGTGATGCCCGGCGACAACGTGTCGATGGATGTCGAGCTGATCGCGCCGATCGCCATGGATGAGGGTTTGCGCTTCGCTATCCGCGAGGGTGGCCGGACGGTTGGCGCGGGCGTCGTCGCCAGCATCACGAAGTAAGCACCGCAGCGGCTCCGCGAACCTGGATTGAAGTACTATGGATAACCAGAACATCCGCATACGCCTCAAGGCGTACGATCACCGCGTGCTGGACAACAGCACGCGGGAGATCGTGAACACGGCGAAGCGGACGGGTGCGCGGGTTCGCGGGCCGATCCCCTTGCCGACGCATATCGAGCGTTTCACGGTGAACCGCTCGCCTCACGTGGACAAGAAGAGCCGGGAGCAGTTCGAAATTCGGACGCACCGCCGGTTGCTCGACATCGTCGAGCCCACGCCGCAGACGGTGGACGCACTTATGAAGCTCGACCTCGCCTCGGGCGTGGACGTCGAGATCAAGCTGTAGGACGCGGCCAATGCGCACCGGATTGATTGCAAAGAAGCTGGGCATGACCCGGATATTCAAGGATGACGGCACGCACGTGCCCGTCACCGTTCTGCATCTGGATCAGCTGCAGGTCGTGGACGCGCGGACCCAGGAGCGGGACGGATACACGGCCGTGCAGCTGGGCTGGGGCAAGGCGAAGGTGAAGAATGTTACCGATCCGAACAAGGGGCACTATGCCAGGGTGAAGGTCGAGCCGAAGATGAAGCTCGCCGAGTTCCGTGTGGCGCCTGACGCTTTGCTGGAATCGGGACAAACTCTAACGGCTGCGCATTTCGTGGTGGGTCAGAAGGTCGATGTCTGCGGCATCACCAAGGGCAAAGGTTTTGCCGGCGCCATGAAGCGCTGGAACTTCCGCGGTCTTGAAGCGAGTCACGGTGTTTCGGTCAGCCATCGTAGCCATGGCTCGACGGGTAACCGGCAAGATCCTGGCAAGACGTTCAAGAACAAGAAAATGGCCGGACATCTCGGCGTCGAGCGGGTGACTACGCTGAATATGGAAATCGCGGGGATCGACGCGGATAAGGGCCTGATCATGGTTCGCGGCGCGGTGCCGGGCTCGAAGGGCGAGTTCGTTAGGATTCGCGATGCGATCAAAAAGGCTCGTCCAGCCGACGTGCCGTATCCGGCATCGGTCTTGGCCGCACCCGAGCCGGCTGCCGTAGAACCGGCCCAGGCTTGAGGAACGGCGTGATGCAAATCAATATCAAGACACTGGATAATGGATCGGCAGGATCGGCCGAATTGCCGGACGAGCTGTTTGCCGCGCAGCCACGGCGAGACATCATCGCGCGGGTGATCCACTGGCAGCTCGCCAAGCGTCGCGCGGGCACGCACAAGACGAAAGGCATGGGTGAGGTCTCCGGGACGACGCGGAAGCCCTACAAGCAGAAGGGCACCGGCAACGCCCGACAGGGCAGCCTGCGTGCGCCGCAGTTCCGCACTGGCGGCGTGGTACATGGCCCGGTCGTGCGGAGTCATGAGTATGATCTGCCAAAGAAGGTGCGTCGCCTGGGCCTGATCAGCGCGCTATCGCTTAAGCATGCCGAAGGTAAGCTGATGGTGCTGGACAGCGTCGGCGGTGGCACGGGCAAGACGAAGGACTTGGTTGCCAAGATGAAGGTATTGGGTTTGAGGTCGGCGTTGGTGGTGGATCGTGTTGTCGATCCGGCGTTCCTGCAGGCCAGTGCCAATATCGTCGGCTTGGATGTTCTACCGACCATTGGCGCGAACGTTTACGATATCGTTCGGCACGACGTGCTGGTCGTGACCTCGGCCGGGGTCGAAGGGCTAAAGGAGCGGCTGGCATGAGTGTCAACCAAGTCCATGTCGCCCGCAAGCGCGCGGCTACGATGTCACGCGAGGCCATGTTCAACACACTCCGCAGCCCGGTGATCACCGAGAAGGCGACGGCGCTGTCTGAAAAGGGCCAGTTCGTGTTCCGGGTGGCGATTGGGGCGACGAAGCCGGAGATTAAGGCCTCGGTCGAGGCGCTGTTCGGCGTGACCGTGAAATCGGTGAACACGCTGGTGCAGAAGGGCAAGGCGAAGCGCTTCAAGGGTCGTCCCGGCGTGCGGTCGGACGTGAAAAAAGCATATGTGCAGCTCGCCGAGGGACAGTCGATCGACATGTCCACCGGGCTCAGCTAGCGCAGGGACAGCAACTGATGGCACTCAAGCAATTCAACCCGGTTACCCCCAGCCTGCGCGGCACGGTACTGATCGACCGCAGCGAGCTGTGGAAAGGCAAGCCCGTCAAGACGCTGACCGAGGGCAAAAATAAGTCGGGTGGCCGCAACAACCACGGTCGGACTACCTCGTTCTTCCGCGGTGGCGGACACAAGCAGACCTACCGTCACGTCGATTTCAAGCGTCGCAAGTTCGACGTGGCGGCGACAGTGGAGCGCCTTGAGTACGACCCGAACCGCTCGGCCTTCATCGCGCTGATCAAGTATGACGACAACGAGTTGTCCTACATCATCGCGCCGCAGCGCCTGCGCGCCGGCGACAAGGTGGTGGCCGGCCAGCGGGTCGACATCAAGCCCGGCAATGCGATGCCGATGGCGGCGATCCCGGTCGGCACGATCATCCATAACGTGGAGATGAAGCTGGGCGCAGGCGGCAAGATGGCGCGGGCCGCCGGCACCTATGCGCAGCTTGTCGGCAAGGACGCCGGCTATGCCCAGGTCAAGCTGCAGTCCGGCGAGCTTCGCGTGGTGCGGGCCGAATGCATGGCGACGGTCGGCGCGGTGTCTAATCCGGACAACCAGAACCAGAGCCTTGGGAAGGCTGGGCGGGCGCGTTGGATGGGCCGCCGACCGCATAACCGTGGCGTGGTGATGAACCCGGTCGACCATCCGCATGGCGGCGGCGAGGGCCGGACCTCGGGCGGGCGGCACCCCGTCACGCCCTGGGGCAAGCCGACCAAGGGCTATAAGACACGTGAGAACAAGCGGACGGACAGTCTGATCATACGCCGTCGTCCGAAGGGGAAGCACTGACCATGACGCGTTCCGTATGGAAGGGTCCTTTCGTGGACGGGTATCTGCTGGGCAAGGCCGAGGCTGCCCGGGGCTCGGGCCGCAACGAGATCATCAAAATCTGGTCACGCCGGTCTACGATCATACCGCAGTTCGTGGGCCTGACCTTCGGCGTCTATAACGGGCACAAGTTCCTGCCGGTGCAGGTGTCGGAAAACATGGTGGGCCACAAGTTCGGCGAGTTCTCGCCGACGCGGACGTTCACAGGGCATTCGTCCGACAAGAAGGCGAGGCGGGGCTGACATGAGCAAGCCAAAAACTCCCCGGGCGCTGCCGGAGCATGAGGCGCAATGCGTGGTGCGCAACATCCGCATCAGCCCGCAGAAGCTGAACCTGGTTGCTGGGTTGATCCGCAACCAGCCGGCAAGCCAGGCGGTTGCGACGTTGACGTTCAGCAAGCGGCGGATTGCGCACCAGGTTCGCAAGGCCCTGGAAAGTGCGATTGCGAATGCCGAGAACAACCATCAGCTTGACGTCGACCGGCTGGTCGTGACGCGGGCTGAGGTCGGCAAGTCCATCGTCATGCGGCGGTTCATGGCGCGCGGCCGTGGCCGGGCGTCGCGGATCGAGAAGTGGTTCAGCCATTTGCGGATCGTGGTGTCCGAGCAACAGCAGCTTCCCGACACTCCCGCGACACAGAAGGCGGCATAGACCATGGGTCACAAGGTCAATCCGATAGGGCTGCGGCTCGGCATCAACCGCACTTGGGACAGCCGCTGGTATGCGGGTGCGGATTATTCGAAGCTGTTGCTCGCCGATCTTAAGTTGCGCACTCATCTGCGTGCGAAGCTCTCGGGCGCCGGCGTCTCGCGCGTGGTGATCGAGCGTCCGGCGAAGAAGCCGGTCGTGACGATCTATGCTGCGCGGCCCGGCGTGGTTATCGGTAAGAAGGGCCAGGACATCGAGGCGCTGCGCAAGGATCTGGCGAAGATGGCCAAATCCGAGGTGTCACTGAACATCGTCGAGATCCGCAAGCCGGAGATCGACGCGGTGCTGGTGGCCGAGAACATTGCGCAGCAGCTGGAGCGCCGGGTGGCATTCCGCCGGGCTATGAAGCGGGCGGTGCAGTCGGCCATGCGGCTGGGTGCCCAGGGCATTCGGATCAACTGCGGCGGACGGCTCGGCGGCGCCGAGATCGCGCGGACCGAGTGGTATCGCGAGGGCCGAGTGCCGCTGCACACGTTGCGGGCCGACATTGACTTCGGCACTGCGACCGCCAAGACCACGTATGGCACGTGCGGCGTCAAGGTGTGGATCTTCAAGGGCGAGATCCTGGCCAACGACCCGCTTGCGCAGGATCGCCGTGCCGCCGAACAGGCGCCACAGCGCTAAGAGGACTTAAGACCATGATGTCTCCCAAGCGGACAAAGTACCGCAAGGCTCATAAGGGCCGTATTCACGGGCTGGCGAAGTCGGGCACGACCTTGAACTTCGGCGCGTTCGGGTTGAAGGCGCTGGAACCCGAGCGGATCACCGCCCGGCAGATCGAGGCCGCCCGCCGCGCGATAACGCGGTCAATGAAGCGTGCCGGCCGGGTTTGGATCCGCATGTTCCCGGATGTCCCGGTGTCACAGAAGCCAGCCGAGGTCCGCATGGGCTCCGGTAAGGGCAGCCCGGAGTTTTGGGTATGCCGCGTCAAGCCCGGCCGCATCATGTTCGAGATCGACGGCGTTGCGCCGGAGCTGGCGCGTGAGGCGCTGACCTTGGGTGCGGCGAAGCTGCCGATCCGCACCAAGCTCGTGACGCGGCTCGGAGAAGCCTAGGATGACCAAGCCAACCGACATTCGCGCCAAAGGTGCGGAGAACTTGCCGGGCATGTTGCTCGACCTGCGCAAGGAGCAGTTCAACCTGCGTTTCCAGCGGGCGACGGGACAAACCGAGGGCGTGGGCCGGGTCCGGCAGGTGCGGCGGGACATTGCGCGCGTGAAGACGATCATGTCGGAGCAGAAGCGGTCCGCCGCCAAAAGCTCCGTGAAATCTTGAGAGGAGACGGGCGATGCCAAGGCGCGTCCTAACCGGGCGGGTGACGAGCGACAAGATGGACAAGACCATTACGGTCTTGGTCGAGCGTCGCGTCATCCATCCGTTGTATAAGAAGTTCATCCGTCGGTCGAAGAAGTATGCGGTGCATGACGACACCAACCTGTGCAAGATTGGCGACACCGTGCGCATCGAAGAGTGCCGGCCGATTAGTAAGCGGAAGACCTGGCTGCTGATGGAGCGCAACGGCGAGCCCGTTTCGCGGCCGCCGGGTTTTGCATTCGCCGTGCGGACGCCGCACGCCAAGGATGTGGCTCCGGACGAGATGCCGGCGCCCGGTGCGCTTATGGCCGATGTCGAACAAGCGCAGGGCTGAGGAGCGGATAGATGATTCAGGTCGAATCCAACCTTGAGGTGGCCGACAACTCCGGCGCACGCCGTGTCCAATGCATCAAGGTGCTGGGCGGGTCAAAGCGCAAGACAGCGTCCGTTGGCGACGTGATCGTGGTCTCCATCAAGGAGGCGATCCCGCGCGGCAAGGTGAAAAAGGGCGATGTGCATCAGGCGGTGATCGTACGGACCTCATTCCCCGTGCGCCGGGCCGACGGCAGCGCCATCCGGTTCGACCGCAATGCGGCCGTGCTGATCAACAAGCAGCAGGAGCCCATCGGCACCCGCATCTTCGGACCGGTCGTGCGTGAGCTACGCGGCAGGAAGTTCATGAAGATCATCTCGCTCGCGCCAGAGGTGCTGTAATGGCCGCGCGTATCCGCAAGGGTGACACGGTCGTCGTCATCACCGGGGCCGACAAGGGCAAGCGCGGCGAGGTTCTGCGCGTGCTGCCCAAGGATGAACGTGCGGTGGTGAAGGGCGTCAACATCGCCAAGAAGCACACCAAGCCTCAAGGCATGGGGCAGCCTGGTGGAATCATCGAGCAGGAAGCGACGATTCACCTGTCAAACGTGATGCTGGTGGATCCGAAGACTGACAAGCCGACGCGCGTCGGGTTTCGGGTGCTGGAGGATGGCCGCAAGGTCCGTATCTCCCGGCCCGGCGGCGCCGTGATCGAGGGCTGAGGCAAATGAGCGAGACGACGACCGAGGTTGCGGCGACCGGCAACGCCCCACGCGCGATGCCGCGGATGCAGCAGCGCTATAACTCCGAGATCAAAGCCAAGTTGTTGGAGGAGTTCGCCTATAAGAACCCGATGCAGGTGCCAAAGCTCGAGAAGATCGTGATCAACATGGGCGTGGGCGAAGCCGCCGGCGACCAGAAAAAGCTGGATGCGGCGCTGGGTGAACTGATGCTGATTGCCGGGCAGAAGCCGGTGAAGACGCTGGCGAAGAAGGCGATTGCCGGCTTCAAGATTCGCGAGGGTTTGCCCATCGGATGTAAGGTCACACTGCGCAAGTCGCGCATGTTCGAGTTCTTGGACCGGTTGGTTACGATCGCTCTGCCGCGCGTCCGCGACTTCCGGGGCATTCCGGCCGGCAAGGGCTTTGACGGCCGGGGCAATTTCGCCATGGGCCTGAAAGAGCAGATCATCTTTCCGGAGATCGACTACGACAAGGTCACCGACGTCCGCGGTATGGACATCGTGTTTGTGACCACGGCGAAAACCGATGCCGAGGCGAAAGCGCTGTTGAAGGCGTTCGACGTTCCGTTCGCCGCCTAAAGCAGATTTCAACGCGTTTGGAAAACCGCCGCGATCCAAGGTCCGGGTACTGTAGGTTCCGAGGAGTATAGCAGATGGCCAAAACATCAGCGGTGAACCGCAATTTGAAGCGGGAGCGTATGGCATCCCGTGACAAGTCGAAACGGGCCGAGTTGAAGGCGCAGGTGATGGATCGTACGGCGCCGGTCGAAGAGCGGTTCGAGGCTTCAATGAAGCTCGCCCAACTGCCTCGCAATGGAGCAGCGGTGCGTGTGCGCCTGCGTTGCGCGTTGACTGGCCGTCCGCGCGGCAACTATCGGAAATTCAAGCTCTCCCGCAACATGCTGCGTGCCTTGGCCAGTTCTGGCCAATTGCCCGGCATGGTCAAAGCAAGCTGGTAAGGGAACGGCACGATGTCGATGTCCGATCCATTGGGTGACATGATCACCCGTATCCGCAATGCACAGCGCAGCCGGCACACGGCCTGTGTGGCCCCTGCGTCCAAGCTGCGTGCAAACGTGCTGGAGGCTCTGAAGCGTGAGGGCTTCATTCGCGGCTATGCGGCCGAAGAGCTGCGTCCCGGCGTCGCCCAGCTCCGTATCGAGTTGAAGTACAGCGAGGGTGAGCCCGTAATCAAAGAGATCACCCGCGTCTCCAAGCCTGGCCGGCGGGTGTACTCCAAGATCAAGGAGCTGCCGCGGGTGTATGCCGGGCTAGGCGTCTCGATCCTGTCCACGCCCCGCGGCGTATTGAGCGACGGCGAGGCGCGCGCCGCCAATGTTGGCGGCGAAGTCTTGTTCCGCGTTTTCTAAGAGGGGCACAGAATGTCTCGCGTAGGCAAATATCCCGTCGAGGTGCCAGCCGGTGTCGAGGTGGCGGTTGTAGACCGTATCCTCACCACCAGGGGCAAGCTCGGGACCATGTCGTTGCCGCTGACGGACCACGTCGATGCAGCGGTCGAGGGCAACAAGGTCACGATTACACCGCGCGGCAATGCAAGCCAGGCGCGGATGATGTGGGGCACCACGCGGTCGCTGCTGGCGGCCATGGTCCAGGGCGTGTCGGTGGGCTACACCAAGACGCTGGAGATCACCGGCACAGGCTTCCGTGCCAGCGTTCAAGGCAAGAACCTGGTGATCAACCTGGGTTTCTCGCACGACGTGGTGTATCCGATTCCGGAAGGCATTACGGTCACGACGCCGCGTCCCACTGCTATTACCCTTTCTGGGGTCAACAAGCGTCAGGTGGGACAGGTCGCCGCCGAAATTCGCAGCTTCCGTCCGCCGGAGCCCTACAAGGGCAAGGGCGTGAAATACGAGGGCGAGCAGATCCGGCGCAAGGAAGGCAAGAAGAAGTAGCATGAGCGCTCCCCAGGATCTCAAGACGCGACGCCGTGAGCGTCTCCGCTACCAGCTCCGGCAGAAGTCGGCTGGGCGGCCGCGGCTGTCGGTGTTTCGGTCCGGCAAGCATATTTATGCCCAGGTGATCAACGACGCGACGCGCAGCACCCTTGCCGCAGCGTCGAGTCTGGATAAGGGCCTGCGCGAGGCATTGCGGACCGGCGCGGACAAGGACGCCGCGGCGGCGGTGGGCAAGTTGGTCGCAGAGCGTGCCATGGCTGCGGGCGTGACCAAGGTCGTGTTCGACCGCGGCGCTTATCTATATCACGGCCGCGTCAAGGCGCTGGCCGATGCCGCCCGTGAAGGCGGGCTGGCATTCTGAGGGAATGAGACATGGCACGTGAAGCAAGGGACGGCGGCCGCGGCGGTCGCGACCGGGACCGCGACCGGGACGGCGACGATCTGATCGACAAGCTGGTCACCATCAACCGGGTGGCTAAGGTCGTGAAGGGTGGGCGGCGGTTCGCGTTCGCGGCGCTTGTCGTGGTCGGCGACCAGAAGGGCCGGGTCGGCTACGGCGCCGGCAAGGCACGCGAGGTGCCGGAGGCGATTCGCAAAGCGACCGAGCGGGCCAAGAAGACGATGATCCGCGTGCCGATGAAGGAGGGCCGTACCCTGCATCACGACGTCGAAGGTACGTTCGGCGCCGGGCATGTGGTGCTGCGGTCGTGCACGGCGGGGACGGGCATCATCGCTGGCGGTCCGATGCGTGCGGTGTTCGAGACGCTGGGCATCGGCGACGTGGTGGCCAAGTCGCTGGGCAGCCGCAACCCACATAACATGGTGAAGGCCACCTTTGCCGCGTTGCAACGCTGCGCAAGCCCGCGCAGCGTCGCGGCCCGGCGAGGCAAGAAGGTGTCCGACATCCTGGGCAAGCGCGATGCCGCTGTGGAGGGCGCCGATGTCTGATCCCGTCAACGTGCCCGAGAAGGCGCCTGAGAAAGCGACGGTGCGGTTCACGCAGATCGCATCTGGCCTTGGCCGCAAGAAGGATCAGATTCAGACCTTAGCCGGCTTGGGGCTGGGCAAGCTGCGCCGCACCCGTGAGCTCGAGGACACGCCAGCGGTGCGCGGCATGCTTCGTAAGGTCGCGCATCTGGTGCGAGTGGAGGAGCGGTCATGAAGCTGAATGAAATACGGGACAACCCGGGCGCCCATCTAAAGTCGAAGAGACTTGGCCGCGGCATCGGGTCCGGCAAAGGTAAGACGTCCGGCAAGGGCGTTAAGGGCCAGAAAGCACGTGAGGGCGTAGCGCTAAACGGGTTCGAGGGTGGTCAGCTTCCGATCTACCGGCGATTGCCGAAGCGCGGCTTCCATAACTTGTTCCGGAAAGAATATGCGCCGGTCAACCTCGGCGCGATCGACAAGGCCCTGATTTCGGGCCGGCTGACGGCCGATCAGCCCATTACGGCGGAGACTTTGCGTGCGGCCGGGTTGGCTCGGCTGAACAAGGTCGACGGCGTGCGGCTGCTTGCCATGGGTGCGATCACCCGGCCCATTACCATCACGGTGTCTGGTGCATCCGTTGCGGCGATTACGGCGGTCGAGGCGGCAGGCGGGTCGGTGACTGTCTTGGTTCCGGCCGCGATGAAGGATGTGCCAACGGTCTAGCGGTGTACGGAGTGCTTGCGCCGTGGTGCGGTCGGGCGGCACACTACATGAATGGGGCGGCATTCCGGGCTCTATCTTGAGCCGTTCGCGGACGCCGTGACTTTGAAGGGAACTGCCTATGGCCTCAGCGGCCGAGCAGCTTGCAGCTAATCTAAACCTCGGTACGCTGGGTAAGGCGACCGAGCTTAAAAAGCGCATTTGGTTCACCTTAGGTGCGTTGCTGGTGTATCGCGTCGGGACCTATATTCCCGTGCCAGGGGTCGACGCCTCGGTGATGGGCGAGTTGCTGGCACAGCATGGTGGCGGCATCCTGGGCATGTTCGACATGTTCAGCGGCGGGGCGTTAGGCCGAATGACGGTCTTCGCGCTCAACATCATGCCCTATATCAGCGCCAGCATCATTATACAGCTGATGTCGGCTGCGGTGCCGTCGCTTGAAACTCTCAAGAAAGAGGGGGAGAGCGGGCGGAAAAAGCTGAACCAGTACACGCGTTACCTCACAGTGCTCATCGCGTTGGTGCAATCCTATGGCATTGCGGTCGGGCTCGAGGGAATGCACGGCTCATTTGGCTCCGCGGTGGTCGATCCTGGCCTATTCTTCCGGGTTTCCTGCGTCATTACCTTGGTCGGCGGCACGATGTTCCTGATGTGGATCGGCGAGCAGATTACCGCACGTGGCGTTGGGAATGGCACGAGTCTGATTATTTTCGCCGGCATTGTCGCGAACCTGCCGCATGCGCTGGCGAACCTGCTGGAGCTTGGGCGGACGGGGGCGCTGTCTCCGATATTCATCCTGCTTTTCATGGTGATCGCGGTGGCGGTGATCGCCTTTGTAGTCTTCATGGAGCGTGCGCAGCGCCGGGTTAACATTCAGTATCCAAAGCGCCAGGTCGGGCAACGGATGTTTGGCGGCGACAGCACGCATATGCCGTTGAAGGTGAATACGGCGGGCGTGATTCCGCCGATCTTCGCAAGCTCCATCCTGCTGATCCCTGCGACAATCGCCGGTTTCTCGCAGAACAGCCCCAATTCATGGCTAGCATGGATTGGGCAGAAGCTAGGCCATGGGGAACCGCTTTATATGCTGGCCTATGCCGGCATGATCATCTTCTTCTCCTATTTCTACACGGCGGTGGTATTCAACCCGCAGGAGACGGCTGACAACCTGAAGAAGTACGGCGGATTCATACCCGGCGTGCGTCCAGGCTCGAACACCGCGGACTATTTCGACACCATCCTTGCCCGGCTGACGACAGTGGGCGCGATCTACTTGTGTGTTGTCTGCATGTTGCCGGAGATCTTAATCAGCCGATATGGCGTCCCGTTCTATTTCGGTGGCACGAGCCTGATGATCATCGTTTCGGTGACCATGGACACGGTGACGCAAATCCAGTCGCACCTGCTCGCCCACCAATATGAAGGCCTTATACGCAAATCGCGTGTGAAGGGCCGCGTTAGATGAACCTAATCCTGCTGGGACCGCCCGGCGCTGGCAAAGGCACCCAGGCCAAACGGTTGGAACAGTTACACGGTTTTGCGCAGATCTCGACGGGCGACATGTTGCGCGCCGAGGTCAAGGCCGGCACCGAAATCGGCCAGCGGGCCAAAGCTGTTATGGAGTCTGGCCAGCTTGTGTCCGATGAGCTGATCATAGCAATGCTGGAAAGCCGTATCCGGCAGCCTGATGCAACGCGCGGCTTCATTCTCGATGGGTTCCCTCGCACGGTGCCTCAGGCAGAGGCGCTGGATGCCATGCTGGAAAAAGCCGGGATGCGCATCGACATGGTGATCGAATTGAAGGTAGACGACGTGGCATTGTTGGACCGTATTGCCGGGCGCTTCACCTGTGCCAAGTGCGGCACGGGCTACCATGACAGCTTTCACAAGCCGCATATCGAAGGCACATGCAACGTGTGCGGCAGTCATGACTTCATTCGCCGGGCCGATGACCGGCGAGAAACGGTCGCGGCGCGACTCGAGGCCTATCACACGCAAACCGCGCCGATCCTGCCGCACTACCGGAGTCGCGGCCGTCTGGTGACGCTGGACGGCATGGCGGATATCAATGACGTGACGCGAGAGGTCGAAGCGGTGCTGGCACAGATTTCTAGTCGTGGTATCACGACGAATTGATGCAGATGCGTTGACTCGTGCTCTGGGTTGCGTATATTCCGCGCCCTTCCCCTCCCGCTCTTTGAGTGGAAAGTTAGTCCATTTTGTGGGTCCCCAGCGTATCGGCGAGCAGGGACTCGGCCAAGACCTTGACGCCTCGCGGCGATCCGCCGGGCGTCGGGGCGACCAGGAGTTACCAGCGTGGCCCGTATTGCCGGTGTGAACATCCCAACCAACAAGCGGGTGCTAATCAGCTTGCGCTACATCTACGGCATCGGTCCATCGAACGCCGTGGACATTTGCAAGCAACTTAGCATTCCCGATGACCGCCGGGTCAATCAGCTCTCGGACGACGAGGTGTTGCGTATTCGCGAGTTGATCGACCGGGACTACCGGGTCGAGGGCGACCTCCGTCGTGAGGTGGCGATGAACATAAAGCGGCTGATGGATCTCGGCTGCTACCGCGGGCTGCGGCATCGTCGCGGTTTGCCGGTGCACGGCCAGCGCACCCATACGAATGCCCGGACACGCAAGGGCAAGGCAGTGGCGATTGCCGGCAAGAAGAAGGTTACCAAGTAGCTGTTTAGGCGGCTTGGCTCGTTTGCCGCGGCTGCGGCGCAAGAACTGATAGGATCACCTCAATGGCGAAGCCCGCCCCTTCGCGTCCTCGTAAGAAGGAACGCAAGAACATCATCGCTGGCGTGGCCCATGTTGCCGCCACGTTCAACAACACGATGGTCACGATCACCGATGCACAGGGTAATACCATAGCCTGGTCTTCAAGCGGCATGCAGGGCTTCAAAGGCAGCCGCAAGTCCACTCCGTATGCGGCGCAGGTTGCGGCGGAGGACGCGGGCAAGAAGGCTCGCGAGCACGGGATGGAGACGCTGGAAATCGAGGTGAGCGGGCCTGGTTCCGGACGGGAGAGCGCGTTGCGCGCGCTTCAGGCTGTGGGCTTCGCGATCACCGCGATCCGCGACATGACGCCGATCCCGCATAATGGCTGCCGTCCGCGTAAGCGCCGCCGGGTCTAACGTCTGCGTCGCTTTTGCTACGGTGCCACCGATGGGTGGCGCCGCTTATTCTGCTTGGAGATGATCCGTGGTCATCCAACGTAATTGGCAATCCTTGATTAAGCCGGAAAAGCTCGACGTCGAGCCCGGTCCCGATCCGCACCGCGTCGCGACCGTCGTCGCCGAGCCGCTGGAGCGCGGTTTCGGCATGACGCTCGGCAACGCCGTGCGTCGCGTGCTGCTCTCGTCGTTGCAAGGCGCGGCGGTGACCGCCGTGCAGATCGACGGCGTGCTGCACGAGTTCAGCAGCATTCCGGGCGTACGGGAAGACGTGACGGACATCGTGCTGAATATCAAGCAGCTCGCGCTGCGGATGCACGGGGAGGGGCCAAAGCGTATGGTCCTGACTGCGACTGGGCCCGGTGAGATCACGGCATCCCAGATCCAGACCGGTTCCGACATCGACGTGATGAACCCGGACCTGGTGATCTGCACGTTGGACGACGGCGTGAAGCTCGGCATGGAGTTCACCGTCAACCTTGGCAAAGGCTATGTTCCTGCCGCCAGCAACCGGCCGGAGGATGCGCCGATCGGGCTTATTCCAATCGATGCGATCTACTCGCCAGTGAAGCGTGTGTCATACAAGGTTGAGCCGACCCGTGTCGGCCAGGTGACCGACTATGATAAGCTGCTCCTGCAAGTCGAGACGAATGGAGCGGTGACGCCAGAGGATGCCGTGGCGCTCGCCGCCCGCATCCTGCAGGATCAGCTGCAGTTGTTCATCAACTTCGACGAGCCGCAATTGGCCCGTGCGGATGACATACATGACGACCTACCGTTCAACCGCAACCTGCTGCGCAAGGTTGACGAGTTGGAGCTGTCGGTCCGCAGCGCGAACTGCCTGAAGAACGACAATATCGTCTACATCGGCGATCTCGTGCAGAAGACCGAACAGGAGATGCTGCGGACGCCGAACTTCGGCCGCAAGTCGCTGAACGAGATCAAGGAAGTGCTGACGGCGATGGGCTTGGCGCTCGGCATGAGCGTGTCGGGCTGGCCGCCGGAGAACATCGAGGACCTGGCCAAGCGGCTGGACGAGCCGTTCTAAGCATAAGAAGAATAGGAGCCACGCCATGCGCCACGGTGTTTCCGGCCGCAAACTGAATGTCACCTCGAGCCACCGCCTGGCCATGTTCCGCAACATGGCGGTTGCGCTGATCAAGCACGAGCAGATCACCACCACGCTGCCCAAGGCGAAGGAGCTGCGGCCGGTGGCGGAAAAGCTGATCACCCTTGGCAAGCGTGGGGGCCTGCATGCAAGGCGGCAGGCGCATGCGCAGCTCCGGGACGAGGTGATCGTCGCCAAGCTGTTCACCGCGTTGGCCGATCGCTATCGCGCCCGCGCTGGCGGCTACACCCGCGTGCTCAAGGCCGGGGTGCGTTACGGCGATGCCGCGAGCATGGCGGTGATCGAGCTCGTGGACCGCGACCCGGCCGCCAAGGGCCAGGATAGCGGCCCACGTCCGGACCTCGTGGACGACGAGGACCAGCAGGCCGCCTGATTTTTTTCAACATGCCCGCTTCTCGTTGGCGGGCATGCGGCGGTCGCTCGTATCCGGCAGCCGGGCGCATTACCTACCTCACATATGACCCGGCTCACCCCCCAACCTGCTGACCTTTTCGGGGCGCCGTCCGCTTCCGGGTCCGATCAACTTCGGCCGCTTGCCGAGCAGTTGCGCCCGGCGACGCTCGACGAGATAGTCGGCCAGCCGCAGCTGATCGGGCCGGACGGCACTTTGACCCGCATGCTGGCGCGGAATGTTCTGGCCTCGCTGATCCTGTGGGGGCCGCCTGGCGTTGGCAAGACCACTATTGCACGCCTGCTTGCCGATGCGGCCGGGCTGCATTTCACGGCGCTTTCAGCCGTGTTCTCCGGTGTCGCGGACCTGAAACGGGTGTTTGACGAGGCGGCCCGGCGTCGGCAGGCGGGTAGCCGCACCCTGCTGTTCGTGGACGAGGTGCACCGTTTCAACCGCGCCCAGCAGGACGGCTTTCTCCCCGTCGTCGAGGACGGCACGATCGTGCTGGTGGGCGCCACGACCGAGAACCCATCCTTTGCCCTGAACGGCGCGCTGCTGTCCCGTTGCCAGGTCCTGGTGCTGCGGCGGCTGGACGATGCAGCATTGGAAAGTCTGCTCGACCGTGCGGAACGCGCTGCAGGCCGATCCCTGCCCGTTGAGCCCGAGGCGCGCGGGACCTTGCGGGCGATGGCGGATGGCGACGGGCGCTATCTGCTCAACATGGCGGAGCAGCTCCTGAGCCTGCCGGATCACGGCTTGCTGGATGCGGCGGCGCTGTCGGAGGTCATCGGGCGCCGGGCCGCGGTGTATGACAAGGACCGGGACGAGCATTTCAACCTGATCTCCGCGCTACATAAGTCGTTGCGGGGCTCCGATCCCGACGCGGCGCTATACTGGTTCGCCCGGATGGTCGCCGGCGGCGAGGATGCGCGCTATATCGCCCGCCGGCTGGTGCGCTTTGCGTCGGAGGACATCGGCATGGCCGACCCGGCGGCGCTTCCCCAGGCGTTGGCGGCGTGGGAGACCTATGAGCGCCTGGGCAGCCCAGAGGGGGAGCTGGCCATCGCGCAGGCCATCGTCTATCTCGGCACCGCGCCGAAATCTAACGCGCTGTACGCCGCGGCCAAGCAGGCGATGGCGGCGGCAAAGGCCACCGGCAGCCTATCGCCGCCCGCCCATATCCTGAACGCGCCGACCCGGCTTATGAAGGACCTCGGCTATGGCAAGGGCTACGCCTATGACCATGAGGCGGAGGACGCGTTCTCCGGCCAGGACTACTTCCCGGATGGGATGGACCACCAGCAGTTCTATCGTCCGGCCGATCGCGGGTTCGAGCGTGAAGTCGCGCGGCGTCTGGACCACTGGGCCAAGCTGAGGCAGGAACGCCGCCAATGAGCATATCGGTGCAGACCCGGGCGGTGACGGAGGACGAGGCCGATCTGCGCCTGGACCGCTGGTTCCGCCGGCATTTCCCGGGCGTGACCCAGGGGGCGATCCAGAAGCTGTGCCGCACCGGGCAGGTCCGCATCGACGGCAGGCGTGCGGATGCCGGCACCCGCTTGGCCCCGGGCCAGGCCGTCCGCGTGCCGCCGTTGCCGCCAGCCGCCGAACCGGCGCCAGAGGTCCATGTCTTCAACCCCGACATCGCCCGCGAGCTGGAGCGCATGGTGCTGTACCGGGACGCCCACCTGATCGTCCTGAACAAGCCGCATGGCCTGGCGGTGCAGGGCGGCCCCGGCATCGTCCGGCATCTGGACGGCATGTTGGACGGGTTGCGGACCGGCAGCGAGCACCGGCCGCGGCTGGTGCATCGGCTGGACCGCGACACCTCGGGCGCGCTGGTGCTGGCGCGCACGCCGGGCACGGCGGCGAAGCTGGCGGCGTCATTCCGCGGGCGGGATGTGCACAAAACGTATTGGGCCGTGGTCGCCGGTCGCCCGGTGCCGGTAGAGGGGCGGATCGACCTGCCGCTGCTGCGCTATACCGGGCCGCGCGGCGAACGCAGCGTGCCGGCGACGCGGGACGACAAGGAGGGGCTGCGGGCGATCACGGACTATCGGACGCTCGACAACGCCGGGCAGAAGCTGGCGTGGCTGGAGCTGTCGCCGATTACTGGGCGGACACACCAGTTGCGGGTGCACAGCGTGGCAATCGGTGCGCCGATCGTCGGTGACGTGAAGTATCATGAGCCCGACCAGAACGGCGCCGGCACCGCTCTGGTCGAGGGCCTATCGGATAAGCTGCATTTGCACGCCCGCGCGCTGGACCTGCCGCATCCCATGGGCGGGCGGCTGGTGGTGGAGGCGGAGCTGCCGCCGCACATGCGTGAGACTTTCAAGACGCTGGGCTTCCACGCCGACCCGGCCAGCGCACCTGCCCGTCGATGAGGCGAGGGCGCCGCATTGGGCTTGTTCTAGCGGCGATCATCGTGCTGCCGCTGGCGGCTGCGGCCGGGTTCGTGGCGCTGTTCGACGCCAACACGCTGAAGGCCCGGGTCACTGACGCAGTACGGCGCTCCACGGGGCGGGAGCTGGTGATCGCTGGGCCGGTCGGGCTGACTTGGTCGCTCGTGCCCACGATTGCGCTGCGTGACGTGTCGCTGTCCAACCCACCCGGCATGTCCCGCCCGGCAATGGCGCAGGCGGCGCGGGTCGAGGCCCGGATCGCGCTGCTGCCCTTCCTTTCGGGCCGTGTGGATGTGCGGGGCATCACCCTGGTTGGGCCCGATGTCTTGCTGGAGCGCGACGCGGCGGGCCAGCCAAACTGGGTGTTCACGCCGCCCGCCGCGCCGTCTTCGGTGCCAGCCCCGGCAGCCAAGCCCGTGCCACGGATGCGGGTGTCGATCGATGCCATCAGGGTCCGCGACGGCCGGGTGGGGTGGCGGAGCAGCGGGGGTATCTTGGAGCTGCTGGCACCGACGCTCACGGCTGCTGCAGCGGGGCCGGCCGACCCGGTTGCGCTGTCGGGCACGTTGGCTATGGGGAGCCTCAGCCTCGAGCTGAAGGGTGTTGCGGGGCCGTTGGCTGCGATCGGCGCGGCCGCCTGGCCGTTGCGGGTGGCGCTGCAGGGCGGCGGGGTCCAGGCAGGCGCGGATGGGACGCTGGGTCCGGATGGCGCGATGGCGCTCTCGGCCACCGTGGCGGATTTGGCGGTCCTGGCGCCGGGCCTAGGCCGGACGCTGCCGCCGCTGCGGGATGTGCAGGCATCGGCCCGGCTTGCGCCGACCGGTGTGTCCGACATCCGGGGGCAGGCCGGTGCCGCGGACCTCTCGGCGTGGATGCCGGGCCTTAGAATGACGAAAATGACCGTTGCGGCGCCGGCCATGGCACAGCCGGCGAACTTGGCGATCGAGGGGCTGGCGGGTGCGGCGCCCGTCGCCATCACGGCCGCGGCCGGCAGCTTGGCGACGTTGCTGGGCGGCGGGCCGACGCCAGTCCAGGTCCTATTGGCAACGACGGGCGCCACGGTGCAGGCCCAGGGCAGTATCGCTGGCCTGACCGGCCGAGGACTCGACCTCGCGGTGTCGGCCCGGGTGCCGGATTTACGGGCGCTGGGCGCACTTGCCGGGCTGGTGTTGCCGCCGGTGCGCGACATCGTGTTTGATGCACGGGCGTCGGCGACGGGAACCGACGCAGTGGCGCTGCGGGCCATGCGGCTGGCGACGCCACAGGGAGACGTGTCGGGGGATGTCGTGCTGGGGCGCATGCCGCGGCCATCGCTGCGTGGAACGCTGGTATCACAGCGGCTGGACCTCGACGCGCTTGTCGCTGCGCCCGCTCCGGTCGTGCCTGCCGCTCCCGTCCCTGCCACGCCGCCAGGGCAGGGCCCACTGCCGCCCGTATCGGGCGCGCCCTCGCCGCCCCGGATGCTATCGGACGCGCCGCTGCCGTTCGACGCGCTGCACCGGGCCGATGCCGACCTGCATTTCGCGTTGAACGAAGTCGTGTGGCACGGCGGGTCCTACCATGCGGTGGAGGGCCGGCTGCTGTTGCAGGATGGCCGCCTGCACCTGGATCCACTGCAGGCGCAGGCACCGGGTGGAGCGATACAGGCGCTGGTGCTGGCGGACGGGGCAACGCCGGTGCCGACCGTGGCATTCGGCCTGCACGCGCTGGGCCTGGAAGCGGGGCCGTTGCTGGCGGCGTTCGGCGCGCCCGGCGACACGTCGGGCCGTTTGGACGCCGATATCCAGTTGAAGGGCGCCGGAGGCAGCGTGCGGGCGATCGCGGCGTCGCTCGATGGGTATTTGGGCCTGGCGATGGTCGATGGAGAGCTGGACAACCGTTGGCTCACGGGCCTGCTTGGCGACGCGCTGCGCGGCCTGCCGGTTGAATTGAAGGGGCAGAGCGCGGTGCGATGCCTGGCTTTGCGGTTCGATGTGGCGGCCGGCCAGGCCACGGCCCGGGCGATGCTGCTGGACGCCTCTCGCCTCCATCTAGAGGGTGAGGGCAACGTGAACTTGCCCAATGAGACGCTGGACCTTCGCCTGCGGACGCTGGTGCGCTTGGGCGCTACTTCGGTTGCGGTGCCCGTGCACCTGGCGGGACCTTGGCGGTCGCCGCGGCCGCAAGTGGCGATGGGCGGGGCAGGGCAGGGGGCATTGGTGATCGGCGCCGCGCCTGGTCCGGATGCGTGCCCGGCGCAATTGGCCGTGGCGCGCGATGGCCGGGCCGGGCCGATGCCGGCCATGGAACCTAGTGCAACCGGGGCAACGCGCAGCCCAAAACCGGCCGATCTGCTGCGCAGCCTGCTACGATAGAGGACAACCACGTGCGTCGTTTCTGGGACACTGCTGCCGTAGCGCCGACCGAGGGCGGCTTCGCCGTGCTGTTGGATGGCAAGCCCATGCGGATTCCGGGCGGCACGCCGCTCACCATCACTGCCCCTGCATTGGCGGACGGGATCGCCGCCGAGTGGCAACAGGCCGGTGGTGCGAAGGGCGGCGCGTTCTCGATGGAGGACGTGCCGCTGACCCGCCTGGCCGGCACTGCGCAGGACCGCATCGCCCCCGACCCGGCGCCTGTGGCCACGGCACTCGCGCAGTATGCCGAGACCGATCTGCTGTGCTACCGCGCCGAGCATCCGACGGCGCTGGTGGTCCGTCAGGCCCATGCCTGGCAGCCCTGGCTGGACTGGGCCGCGCAGGCGCACGGCGCACGGCTGCAGGTGACCACGGGCATCATCCACCATCCCCAAGACCCGGCTGCGCTCGAAGCGATCCACCGGGCGATGGCCAGGCAAACCGTGCCCACGCTTGCGGCGCTCGGCGTTGCCGTGCCGTTGCTGGGCAGTGCGGTGCTGGGCCTGGCACTCGCGGACGGCGCGCTGGACGCCGCCACGGCGCATGAGCTCGCGAGCCTCGACGAGTTGTTCCAGGTGGCGGCTTGGGGGGAGGACGCGGAAGCGGCGTCGCGCCGTCAGCGCGTCGCGGACGACATCGCGCTTGCCGAACGGTTCATCCGCCTGAGCCGCTAACGGCAACAAGAACCGGGGCGCGTGGATGCCACCCTGCTTATCCAATTAGTAGGGACAAGTGTGCTTTGCCGGATGGAGACAGATGCCTACAAGCTGCTTAAGCAGATGCACCAGCGCCTGAGCCAGCAGGCTCTGACATGCCCGCAGCTCCGACAAACCCACGTCCTGCACCTCCTCGATGACGTTGGGCCAGTCCACCGCGGCATTCAAACGCTCGCCCGCCGCAAGCCGCCGTAGTAAATCCGCTTGAAGCTCGGCCCAGGCCAGGGCGTCGCGTTCGTAAAGACCGTCGGGCATGATTGCTACCTCCCTCCTTCGACGCCAGGTTGCATGAACGTGAAGTGCGTGTCCGCCCGTTTCTAAACTTCGGTGGGCCCGTCTCCAAATCCCCCATTTCCAAACACCTCGTCCCAGGCCGCCCGCAACGCCACGTCCGCGTCGGCCATCGTCACCGGCAGGCCGAGCGCCTGTAGGCTGGTGACGCCGTGCTCCGGGATGCCGCAGGGCACGATGCCGGTGAAGTGGCTGAGGTTGGGCTCCACGTTCAGCGCCACGCCGTGCCAGCTGACCCAACGGGTGACGCGGACGCCGATGGCGGCAATCTTGGCCTCGGTGCCGGCCGTACGATCGGCGACCCAGATGCCGACCCGGCCGTTCCGGCGTTCGCCCCGGACGTTGAACCGGTCCAGCGTGCGGATCAGCCACTCCTCCAGTCCCTGCACGAAGGCGCGGACGTCCCGCGGGCGGACGCTGCCGTGCGGCCGGGTCAGGTCCAGCATGACATAGGCGGTACGCTGGCCGGGGCCGTGATAGGTCCATTGCCCGCCCCGGCCGGCCGCGAATGTCGGGAAACGGTTCGGCTCGGCGAGGTCGCCGGGCTTGGCCGAGGTGCCGGCGGTATAGAGCGGCGGGTGCTCGACCAGCCATACCTGCTCGGCCCCCTGCCCGGCGCGAATGGCGTCCGCGCGGGCCTGCATCGCCGCCAGTGCCTGAGGATAGGGCAGCAGCCCGTCCTCGACGCGCCACTCAATCGCTGGGCTTGGATTGGATGTGGTTGAAACCAGGAGCGTCATCCGGTATACGCCCGGCAACTGGGGCAGCGAGCCGGCTCTGGCACGATGCGGTCGTGGCGAAATGGTAGACGCGCAAGCTTGAGGTGCTTGTGGGGGAAACCCTGTGGAAGTTCGAGTCTTCTCGACCGCATTCTTTTAACCCGTCCGCCCCTGCATTGCCTTCCCGTCCCGTCCGGCTAAACCATGTAGCCACAAGGCAGGGAATACGTGGCGATGGACGAGGATTTCCGTAAGGCGGCGCTGGACTACCACCGGCTGCCGCGCCCCGGCAAACTGGCGATCGAGCCCACCAAGCGCATGGCGACCCAGCGTGACCTGGCGCTCGCCTACTCGCCCGGCGTCGCGGCGGCGTGCGAGGCCATCGTCGCCGATCCGGACGCCGCGCGGGACCTCACGGCACGGGGCAACCTGGTCGCTGTCATCTCGAACGGCACGGCGGTGCTGGGGCTCGGCAATATCGGGGCGCTGGCGGGCAAGCCGGTGATGGAGGGCAAGGCCGTCCTGTTCAAGAAGTTCGCCGGCATCGACGTGTTCGACATCGAGGTGGACGCCGCCGACCCGGATCTGTTCGTGAACGTGGTGGCGGCGCTGGAGCCGACGTTCGGCGCCATCAACCTCGAGGACATCAAAGCGCCGGAGTGCTTCGAGATCGAGCGCCGGCTGCGCGCCCGAATGGGCATCCCGGTGTTCCACGACGACCAGCACGGCACCGCGATCATCGTTGCCGCCGCGGTGCGCAACGGACTTCTGCTGCAGGGCAAGCGGCTGGAGGAGATTAGGCTGGTCACCAGCGGCGCCGGCGCTGCGGCGCTGGCCTGCGTGGACCTGCTGGTGGCGATGGGCTTGCCGGCGGGCAACGTGACGCTGACGGACGTGAAGGGCGTGGTGTACGAGGGCCGCGACGAGGCCATGCCGCCCAACATGGCACGGTATGCCAGGACGACGGACGCAAGGCGCCTGCCGGACGTGCTGGCCGGGGCCGACGTCTTCCTGGGACTTTCGGCGCCGAACGTCCTGAAGCCCGACTGGCTGAATTTGCTGGCCGAGAAGCCGCTGATCCTGGCGCTGGCCAACCCCGACCCGGAGATCATGCCCGACCTGGTCCGTGCCGCCCGGCCGGACGCGATTGTCGCCACCGGACGCAGCGACTTCCCGAACCAAGTCAACAACGTGCTGTGCTTCCCCTTCATCTTTCGTGGGGCGCTGGACGTGGGGGCGACGGAGATCAACGAGGCGATGAAGGTCGCCTGCGTCGAGGCCATCGCGTTGCTGGCCCGGGTGGAGGCGAGCGAGGTGGTCGCGGCGGCCTATGGCGGCGCGGTCCCGGTGTTCGGACCCGAATACATCATCCCGAAGCCGTTCGACCCGCGCCTGATTTTGCAGATTGCCCCTGCCGTCGCCGCGGCGGCGATGCAAAGCGGCGTGGCAAAGCGTCCGATCCAGGACTTCTCGGCCTATCGCCGCGAACTCGAAAAATTCGTGTTCCGCTCCGGCCAGCTCATGCGCCCGGTGTTCGAGGCCGCGCGCCAGTCGCCGCAGCGGATCGTCTATGCCGAGGGCGAGGACGAGCGGGTGCTGCGCGCCGTGCAGACCCTGGTGGATGACGGCATCGCCGAGCCGATCCTGCTCGGCCGCCGGCCGGTGATCGCGGCCCGGGTCCGGGACATGGGACTGCGCATGAAGCTGGACGAGACCGTCCGCGTATTTGACCCGGCCGAGGACCGGGCGCTGTTCGATCCCCTGGTCGATGCCTATCAGCGCATGGTCGGGCGCCGGGGCATGCCGCCGGACGCGGCGTCCCGCCGCCTGGACCGGCGGCCGACGGTGGCGGCGGCGATGCTGCTGCACTCCGGCCAGGCCGACGCGGCGATCTGCGGCGGCATCGGCGATTGGTGGCGGCACATGCAGTACCTAATGCCGATCATCCCGCGGCGGCCCGAGGTGTCCCGCATCTTCGCGTTGTCGTGCCTGATCCTGCAAAGTGGCGCGCTGTTCGTCTGCGACACGCACATGAACCTCGACCCCACGGCCAAGCAGATCGCCGAGATGACGGCGCTCGCAGCCGACGCGGTGCGCAGCTTCGGCCTGGAGCCCAAGGCGGCGCTGCTGTCGCATTCGAGCTTTGGGTCCAGCAACTCCGACACGGCGCGCAAGATGCGCCAGGCGCTGGCGCTGATCCGCGCGCAGACGCCGGAGCTGGAGGTCGATGGGGAGATGCACGGGGACGCCGCGCTGATCGAGAGCCTGCGGGACCGGACGGTGCCGGACAGCCGGCTGTCGGGAACGGCGAACCTGCTGGTGATGCCGGGGCTGGACGCGGCGAACATCGGCGTCACTTTGCTGAAGGCGGCGGCCGACGGCTTGGCCATCGGGCCGTTGCTGCTGGGCATGTCGCGGCCGGTGAACGTGCTGGTTCCCACCGTGACCGCGCGGGGCATCGTGAACGTCAGCGCGGTCGTGGCGATGGATGCGGCCCGGCGCGCGGCCGCTGGATGACGGCCCCATGATCCTGCTCGGCCTGGGTTTGGGTGCGCTCGGGCTGTTGCTGTGGGCGGCGAACGCGTTCTCCCGCGCCAAGGTCGCCTCGTTGAAGGCATTGCTGGCCTGGGTGGCGGCGCTGGGCGGGCTCGCGCAGGGAGTGATGCTGCTGTTGACCGGCCGGGGTGCGATGGCGGTCGGAGCCGCAGTGTTCCTGGGTCCGCTCGTCTGGAGCTGGTGGCAGGAGGCGCAGGGCCAGCAAAGCAAGCCCGGTCCCCGTCCGGGCAAGATGGGCCGGGCCGAGGCGCTGGACGTCCTGGGCCTGGTCGATCCGGTGTCGGACGCGGACGTGCGCGCGGCCTGGGTTCAGTTGATGCGGGTGGCGCATCCGGATGGCGGCGGGTCGCATGGGCTGGCCTCCCGGGTGAACCAGGCGCGGGACGTGCTGCTCAAGGGACGTTGATCCCATCGTTTTGACAGATTCGGGTGTCTTGCTGCCCCGGACCAGCCATGCCACCGTTTCATTCTGCCGAAAATTGGTTTAGTCGCCGCGCAACCACAATCAACACGGAACGCCCCCACCCGATGAAGAAGCTGCGCAAGGCCGTCCTGCCGGTTGCCGGTCTGGGCACCCGGTTCCTGCCTGCGACCAAGGCTATGGCCAAGGAAATGCTCCCGGTCGTGGACAAGCCGCTGATCCAGTATGCGGTCGAGGAGGCGCGCGCCGCGGGGATCGAGCAGTTCTGCCTGGTCAGCGGCCGCGGCAAGACGGCGCTGATCGACCATTTCGACGTGGCGTATGAGCTGGAGGCGACGCTGCGGGAGCGTGGCAAGCTCGCCGACATCGAGATGCTGGAGGCGATGAAGGTGCCACCGGGGTCGATCGCCACGGTGCGCCAGCAGGTGCCGCTGGGGCTGGGCCACGCCATCTGGTGCGCGCGCGCCTTCATCGGCGACGACCCCTTCGCCATTCTGCTGCCGGACGACCTTGTGCTGAGCGAAACTCCCTGCCTGAAGCAGCTCGCCGAGGCCTATGCGCGGACGGGTGGCAACGTGGTCGCCGTGACCGAGGTCCCGCCGGAGCAGACGAACAAATACGGCATCCTGCGGATCGGGCAGGATGACGGTAAGCTGGTCGAGGTGCTGGGATTGGTGGAGAAGCCCAAGCCTGCGGACGCGCCGAGCAACCTATCGATCATCGGCCGCTACGTGCTGTTGCCGGAGGTGATCGGCTACTTGTCGCAGATGGAACGCGGCGCCGGCAACGAGGTGCAGTTGACCGACGCGATGGCCAAGATGATCGGCCACACCCCGTTCCACGGCCTGCGCTACGAGGGCCGCCGCTTCGATTGCGGCGACAAGATCGGCTTCCTCGAGGCGCAGATCGCATTTGCGCTGAAACGGCCCGAGCTGGCGCCGGCAGTACGAGAGTTCATGAAGCATTATCAGGACGCTGTGTGATGAACTTTGAGCATACCTTCCATCCCACCAGCCTGCGCGAGTACGACATCCGCGGCGTGGTCGGCCGTACCCTGCACGCGGCGGACGCGTTCGCCATCGGCCGCTGCTTCGGCAGCGTGGTCGCCCGTGCCGGCGGCCGGGTGGTAGCGGTGGGCTATGACGGCCGATTGTCCTCGCCCGAGCTCGCGGCGGCGCTGGTGGACGGGCTCAAGGCCTGCGGGATGGAGGTGCTGCGGGTGGGCCGCGGGCCGACGCCGATGCTCTACTTCGCGGCCACCACGCTCCATACGGACGGCGCCGTGATGGTGACCGGCAGCCATAACCCGGCGGACTACAACGGCTTCAAGATGATGCTGGGCAAGCGCGCCTTCTTCGGCGCGGACATCCAGGCGCTGGGGCGCATGGCGCTGGCCGGCGACGTGGTCGAGGAGGCGGCCGGCAGCGACCGCGCCATGGACATCGCCGACGACTACGTGGCGCGCCTAGCGCAGGACTGGGACGGTGGCGACCGCAAGCTCCGCGTCGTTTGGGACAACGCCAACGGTGCCGCGGGCGAGGTGCTGGCCCGGCTGCTCAAGGTGCTGCCGGGGCACCACACCGTGCTCAATGCCGAGATCGACGGCCGTTTCCCGGCGCACCATCCGGACCCGACGATCGCCCGCAACCAGGAGCAGTTGATTGCCGCCGTGCGCAGGCAGGGGGCCGACATCGGCATCGGCTTCGACGGCGACGCGGACCGGATCGGCGTCGTGGACGGCGGCGGCGGCATACTGGTTGGCGACCAGTTAATGGTCGTGCTGGCGCGCGACGTGCTGCGCACCCACCCCGGCGCCACGATCATCGCCGACGTGAAGGCGAGCCAGGTGCTGTATGACGAGATCGCGCGCGCCGGCGGCCAGCCGATGATGTTCAAGACCGGGCACAGCCTGATCAAGGCGAAGATGGCCGAAATCAAGGCGCCGTTCGCCGGCGAGATGTCGGGCCATATCTTCTACGCCGACCGCTGGTACGGCTTCGACGACGCGCTGTATGTCGCCGTGCGCCTGCTGGGCATCGTCGCGCGCATGGATGGCACACTGGAGGAGGTACGCCGGGCGCTGCCACAGGTGGTGAACACGCCGGAGCTGCGGTTCGACTGCGACGACACGCGCAAGTTCGTGGTGGTGCAGGAGGTCGCGGCCCGGCTGCGCGCTGCCCGTGCCGACCTGAACGATATCGATGGCGTGCGGGTGCTGACCCCCGATGGCTGGTGGCTGCTGCGCGCTTCCAACACGCAAGCGGTGCTGGTCGCCCGGGCCGAGGCGCGGGACGACGCGGGTTTGGAGCGGCTCAAGGCGGCACTGGTGGAGCAGCTGCTGGCATCCGGCCTGTCGGCGCCGGATTTCTCCGGAGAGAACGCCGGGCACTAGCCAGAGGGTCCGCCGATGCTGCAACCGCCCCCCGCCCAGCCCGGCATGCGTGAGGACGAGGTCGATACCCCCGCCCTGCTGATCGACCTCGACGCGTTCGAGCACAATCTGGACCGCATGGCCGCCCTGCTGCGCCCCACCGGCGCCCGGCTGCGCGCCCACGCCAAGACGCACAAGTCGCCCGTGGTGGCCCATTTGCAAATGGCCCGTGGCGCGGTCGGCCAATGCGTGCAGAAGGTCGCGGAGGCCGAGGTGCTGGCCTGGGGCGGCGTGCCCGACATCCTCGTCACCAACGAGGTCGTGGGCGACGCGAAGCTGGCTCGCCTCCTGGCGCTGTCCCGCATCGCCCGGGTGGCGGTCTGCGCCGATGATTCTACTAATGTCGCCCGGATTGAGGCTGCGGCGGCGGCAGGCGGCCAGCGGATGACGGTGCTGGTTGAGATCGACGTCGGCATGGGGCGGGCCGGCGTTGCGCCTGGGCCGGACGCGGTGGCGCTGGCGGCGCGCATTGCCGGGTCGCCGCATCTGATCTTCGGCGGGTTGCAGGCCTATCACGGCAGCGCCCAGCATATTCGCTCCGTTGCCGAGCGCGGGCAGGCGGTCGGCGCCGCGGTGGACGATGCGCGCCGCACCGTGGAGCAGCTGCGCCAGCGCGGCCTCGACTGCCCCATCGTTGGCGGCGCCGGGACTGGGACGTTCGAGATGGAGGCGGCGAGCGGCGTTTATAACGAGATTCAGGCTGGCAGCTACTGCTTCATGGATGCGGATTACGGCCGCAACCGGGACGGCGTCTCCGGCGGCTTCCGTCAGGCGCTGTTCGTGCTGGCGACGGTGATGAGCGCCGCGCGGCCCGGCCTGGCGGTGGTGGACGCCGGGCACAAGGCGGTGGCGGTGGATAGCGGCCTGCCGCTGGTGTGGCAGCGGGACGACGTGCGCTACACCGGCGCCTCGGACGAGCACGGCAAGCTGCAATGGGGCGCCGAGACGAGCGGGCCGAAGCTGGGCGAGAAGCTGCGCCTGGTGCCGGGCCATTGCGACCCGACTGTGGACCGGTTCGACTGGTATGTCGGCGTGCGCGGCGGCCGGGTGGAGTGCCTGTGGCCCGTGGCGGCGCGGGGTGGGCTGGCATGAGCGGAGCGCATCGGCCGCTCGGCTCGTTGATCGAGCCTGGCCAACGGGTACGGCATCCTGACCGGCCGGATTGGGGCGTGGGCCAGGTGCAATCCGCGGTGGGCGACCGCATCACGGTCAACTTCGAGCATGCGGGCAAGGTGCTGGTGAACGCTGCCGTGGTCGCGCTGGATATCTTGGACGAGGATGAAGGTTGAACCCACGGCCTATAGGTCCGACACTATGGATATGATCGATCCGTTTGGCCGCGCCATCACCTACTTGCGGGTATCCGTCACCGACCGCTGCGACCTCCGCTGCGTTTATTGCATGTCGGAGGACATGACGTTCCTGCCCAAAGCCGACGTGCTTTCGCTGGAGGAGCTGGAGCGGCTGTGCACCGCGTTCATCCGGCTGGGCACCAACAAGATCCGCATCACCGGCGGCGAGCCGCTGGTGCGCCGGGACGTGCAGACCTTGTTCCAACGGCTGGGCGGGCGTTTGGGCCAGGGCCTCAATGAGCTGACGCTGACGACCAACGGCACGCAGCTCACGAAGCATGCCGGCGCGCTGTATGCCGCCGGGGTGCGCCGGGTGAACGTGAGCCTCGACACGCTCGACCCGGCGCGGTTCGCCGCGATCACGCGGTGGGGCAAGATCGAGAAGGTGCTGGACGGCATCGCCGCGGCGAAGGCGGCCGGGCTGCACGTGAAGGTGAACGCCGTGGCGCTGAAGGGCGTGAACGAGGACGAGATCGACGACATGCTGGCCTGGTGCGGCGAGCAGGGGCACGACCTCTGCCTGATCGAGACGATGCCCATGGGCGACATCGGCGGTGACCGCACGGACCAGTACCTGCCGCTCTCGCTGGTCCGCGCCCGGTTGCGGCAGCGCTGGACCTTGCAGGACACCAGCTATCAGACCGGCGGCCCCGCCCGGTATTTCGACGTGGCAGAGACCGGTACCCGGATCGGCTTCATTACGCCGATGACGCACAACTTCTGCGAGAGCTGCAACCGTGTGCGGCTGACGTGCACGGGGACGCTGTATATGTGCCTGGGCCAGGACGACGCGGCCGACCTGCGCCGGGTGTTGCGGGATGGGGTGACGGACCCTGAGCTGGATGCGGCCATCCGGCTGGCGATCACCCGCAAGCCGAAGGGGCATGACTTCGTGATCGACCGCCGCAACCCCGCGCCCGCCGTCGCGCGGCACATGAGCCTGACGGGGGGCTAGAGGCAGCCAATGCTGCTATGACGCCGGCTGGGCTCAGGGCGTGGGGACCGCAATTTCTTCAAAGAGCCACCAGCCGCTGCACGGCGTGAGCTTCGGCGAGGCTTTCCGGGTCTGGCTGCGGGTGGCGGCGCTCAGCTTCGGCGGGCCGGCTGGGCAGATCGCGGTGATGCACCGGATCATCGTCGAGGAAAAGCGTTGGATCGGCGAGGCGCGCTTCCTGCACGCGCTGGGCTACTGCACCGTGCTGCCGGGGCCGGAGGCGCAGCAGCTCGCGACCTACATCGGCTGGCTGATGCACCGCACGGCCGGCGGCGTAATGGCCGGGGCGCTGTTCGTGCTGCCGGGCTTCGTGTCGATCCTGGGGCTGAGCCTGGTGTATGCCGCCTATGGCAGCGTCGGAGCGGTGGCGGCCGTATTCTTCGGGCTGAAGGCAGCCGTGCTGGCCGTCGTGCTGCAGGCGGTGCTGCGGGTGGGGCGCAAGGCGCTGCGCAACCGCACCATGGTGGCGCTCGCGGCCGTGGCCTTTGCGATGTTGTTCCTGTTCGCGGTTCCGTTCCCGGTGGTGGTGCTGGCGGCCGGATTGGCTGGGTTTGCCGGCGCCCGCATGGGCCTGCCTGCATTGGCGGCTGCCGGGGGCGGACACGGCAGCCCACGCGATGCGGGGGGCGCTGGGCCCGCATTGCTGGACGCCGCCTATGGCGAGGGGCTGCCGGACTATGCCCGCCCCACGGTGAGCGGGGCGCTGCGGGCCGGCGCAGTTTGGCTGACGCTCTGGCTGGTCCCGGTCGCCTGCGTGCTGCTGACGTTGGGGGCGGACAGCACCTTCGGCCGCATCGCAGTGTTCTTCAGCCAGATGGCCGTCGTCACCTTCGGCGGCGCCTATGCCGTGCTGGCCTACGTGGCGCAGCAGGCCGTCGAGGGCTATGGCTGGCTGCGCCCCGGTGAGATGCTGGACGGGCTGGGCATGGCCGAGACCACCCCCGGCCCGCTCATCATGGTGCTGGAGTTCGTCGGCTTCATGGCGGCCTACCGCGATCCCGGGCAGTTGTCGCCCTGGGTCGCCGGTACGCTGGGGGCGGCACTGGCGACCTGGGTCACGTTCGTGCCGTGCTTTCTGTGGATCTTCCTCGGCGCGCCGTTCATCGAAGCGCTGCGCGGCAACCGCTCCCTGAATGCCGCGCTGGCCGCCATCACCGCCGCAGTCGTCGGGGTGATCCTCAATCTCGCGGTCTGGTTCGCGCTGCACAGCCTGTTTCGGGCGCAAATGCCGGTGCGCGGATTTGGCATAACGTTCGATCTGCCGGTGCTCGCCAGCCTCGATCCTTGGGCGGCGGCATTGTCCCTGGCCGCTGCGCTCGCGCTGCTGCGGTTCAATGTTGGGGTGATCCCGACCTTGGCCGGATGCGCCCTGGCTGGGGTTGTGCTGCATCTTGCCGGAGCCGTGTCATAGCTCGATTATTTCAGCGCCTCCGACAGGCTGATCCGGCCAGCCCCGGGCCTCAGCGGCTGTGGCTGCTGCGGGCCCGGCGCCCAGCCGGTCATGCTGGCGAGGCGAAGGGTGGCCGTCATGCGGCCGTCCTGCTGAGGAAGCGCCGACAGCGCCGCGGGGAACAGTGCGCGCGGCGGTATGCGGCGGTCGCGCAGCGCCACCGCATTGCCCTCGCCGCCGGCATGCAGGTCGCGCAGCAAGGCGAGCGGGTCGGCGTAGCGCAGCGAAATCTCCTCCACGTCCGCCACCGGCAGCGCAAAGCCGGCGCGTTGCAGCAGGGCGGCGAGGTCGCGCAGTTCGGGGAACGGAGAGACGCGGGGCGAGGCGCCGCCCATCAGCTCGGCCTCCGCCTGGGTCAGCGCAATGCGGAGTTCGCCCAGCGTGCCCAGCGCCGGGAGACTGGCGAGCAGCAGGCCGTCCGGCTCCAGCGCGTGGCGCAACTGGATCAACGCGCCTGGAAGGTCGTTGACCCAGTGCAGCGAGAGGCTGGCGATGACCAGGTCGAAGCTGCCAGGGGCGAACGGGAGCCACTCCTCGTCCGCCGCGACGCAGAGCCCGCCATTGATCGCGGCCATGCGGAACGAAAGGTCGCAGCTCACCACCTCGATCCCCCGGGCGCGCAACAGGGGCGCCACCACGCCGCGGCCGCCTACGTCCAGCGCACGGGTGAAGCGGCGCGTGGTGTCGTCCAACCGATCCAGCAGGCGCTCCGCCGCGTCCTGCAGGATGTCGGCGACCTGGCCCACCGTGGCGGCGCCGCGGTCCCGGTGCAGGCGCACGGCCCGGCGGTCAAATACACTTGCGTCGCTCATGCCCTCCATGTGCGGACGGCCCCGCTCCGTGCCAAGCTTTTGACCGGGGCGCCACCAAATGGTTAGGCTGCGGCCCACGACAGATACGGAACAAAGCCATGAACGCGCCTGCAGCCTCCGCCGCCCGCACCGCCGCCGTCGCCGGCACCATGGACCGCATCAAGGCCATCGAGCGCGAACAGGGCGTCACCCGCCCCGCCCTCGACGCGATCCTGACGGAAATGCTGGAACTGGCCGGGCACGAGGCGCTGTTCCCGCAAGCCGAGTTCCCGCCGCTGCCCAAGGGCGAAAAAGGCTCCCGCCGGTATCTGCTGCAGGAGGACCCGGATGGCCGCTTCGCCATCTATCTGCTGGCGCTGAACCCCGGCAACTCCACCAAGCCGCATGACCACACGACCTGGGCCGTGGTGACGGCGGTGGACGGCCAGGAGCTGAACCGCGTCTATCGCCGCACGGATGACGCCTCCATCCCCGGCAAGGCCAGCCTGGAGCAGGTCCGCGAGGTCATGGTGGAGCCCGGCCGGGGCATCGCGCTGATGCCGGAGGACATCCACTCCATCCATACCTTCGGCACGGAGCCGACCCGGCATCTGCACGTCTATGGCCTGGCGCTGGAGAAGCTGGACACGCGCCAGGGCTTCGATCCCGACCAGGGCACGGTGCAGCCCTACAACAAGGCCTTCATGACGCCCACCGCGAACCGATGACCCGTATCGACGCCGCCACCCTGCGCGGCTGGATCCTGGATGGGCGCGAACTGGCTCTCCTGGACGCGCGGGAGGAGGGCGAGTTCGGCACCGGCCACCTATTCTGGGCCGTGCCCTGTCCGCTCTCCCGCGCCGAGCTGCGCGTGCCCGTTCTGCTGCCACGGCTTTCGGCGCGCATCGTCTGCGTGGATGATGGGCGCGGTTTGGCGGAGCGGCTGGCCGAGTACTTGGCCGGGCAGGGCGCCACCGACCTGCACGTGCTGGACGGCGGAACCCGCGCCTGGGAGGCCGCCGGGTTCGTGCTGTTCAGCGGCGTGAACGTGCCCAGCAAGGCGTTCGGCGAGTGGGTCGAGCACCATTACGGCACTGAAAGCGTGGATGCGCCCGAGCTCAAGGCCTGGATCGACGCCGGCCGCGACATGGTCGTGCTCGACAGCCGGCCCTTGGAGGAATTCCGCCGCATGTCGATCCCGACCGGCGTCAACGTGCCCGGCGGCGAACTCGCCTACCGCATCGCCGACCTGGCGCCCGATCCCGGGACGCTGATCGTCGTCAACTGCGCCGGCCGCACCCGCAGCATCATGGGCGCCGAGAGCCTGCGCCGCGCCGGGGTGCCGAACCCAGTCGTGGCGCTGCGCAACGGCACGATGGGATGGGAACTCGCCGGCCTGGAATGCGAGCGTGGGCAGACCAGGCGCTACCAGCCGGGTCCGCCCGCGACCGCCCGCCTGGCGCTCGGCCGCGCGCGAGCTTTCGCCGAGGCGTCGGGCGTCGGCGTGATCGGCCCGCTCGACCTGGCGCGTTACGAGGAGGACCCGAACCGCACGCTCTATGTGCTCGACGTGCGGGATCCCGCCGAGTTTTCCGAGATGCACCGCCCGGGCAGCCGCAGCGCGCCGGGAGGCCAGTTGATCCAGGCAACCGACCAGTGGATCGGCGTCCGCGGTGCCCGGATTGCATTGCTGGACGACGATGGCGTGCGCGCCCGCATGGCTGGCGCCTGGCTGAGCCAGATGGGCTTTCGCGATGTGTTCGTCGTGGAGGGTGGGCTCGACGACCTCGACACCACGGTCGCCGTGCCGCTGCCTTTGCCGGATGCGGAGTTGGTGGGCCCGGCAGAAAGCCTCGACGGCGCGCTGGTCGTCGATGTGGCCCGCAGCGTGGACTTCCGCGCCGGCCACATCCCCGGCGCCGTGTGGGGCATCCGCACCCGGCTCGATGCGTTGCGCGACCGGCTGACCCAGGCCAAGCGCGTCGTCGTGACGTCGCCCGAAGGCATCCTGGCCCGGCTGGCGGTCGCGGAGCTGCAAGGCCTGACATCCGCGCGGGTCCAGGCGCTGGAGGGCGGAACGAACGCGTGGATTGCCGCCGGCAACACTCCGGCCGCCGACCGCACCGATCCACCAGACGACGCCTGTCTAGATTTCTACCTGCGTCCCTACGACCGCAACTCGGGCGTCCAGGCGGCGATGCAGGGCTATCTGTCCTGGGAAATCGACCTGGTGCATGAGATCGAGCGTGACGGCACCGTAGCGTTCGGCGCGTGACCGGCATCTGGCAGCGGGGCGCTGGGCTGCTGCTCGATGTGTTGCTGCCGCCGCACTGCCTGACCTGCGACGCGCCGGTGGGGGCGCCAGGCCAGTTCTGCACCGCGTGCTTCCGCCGCACCGCGTTCGTGACCGACCCTTGCTGCGCCTGCTGTGGACGGCCGTTCGGCTCCGTGCTGCAAGGTGGCACCTCCGGCCGCTGCGCCGACTGCCGGGCGCATCCGCCGGCCTGGACCGCGGCGCGCGCCGCATTGCGCTACGATGACCAGGCCCGGCGCATCCTGCTGCCGTTCAAGCACGGCGACCGGATCGAGACCGCGCGGGCGCTGGCTCCGCACATGGCGCGGGCGGGCGCGGCGCTGCTGCCCGCGGCGGACTGGCTGGTCCCCGTGCCGCTGCATCGCGGCCGTCTGCTGTCCCGCCGCTACAACCAGTCGGCGCTGCTGGCGCAGGCGCTGTCACGGCTTTCCGGGCGTCCGGCTGTGCTGGACGGGCTGCGCCGGACCCGTGCGACGGCGTCCCTCGGGCAGAAATCGGGCCTGCAGCGCCGGGCCGAGGTCGCGGGCGCCTTCGCCGTCCGGCCGTCGCGGCAGGCGCAACTCGCGGATGCGCGGGTGCTGCTGATCGATGACGTGCTGACCTCGGGCGCCACGGCGGACGCATGCGCCCGCGCGCTGCTGGCGGCCGGGGTGACCCGGGTGGATGTCTTGGTGGCGGCGCGTGTATCAGACACGCGTGTGGAGTAGCTTGTGCGCCGCCCCGTCAGGCCCAATCCTTAGTGGGCATACGGAGAGAGTGATGCCGAAGATCGAGATCTATACGCAGCCCTGGTGCCCCTATTGCAGTCAGGCCGTGACGTTGCTGCAGAAGAAGGGCGTGGCATTCCAGGAGATCGACGCGCCGCATGGCACGCCGCAGCGCAAGGAGGCCATCGCGCGCTCCGGCCAGACCAGCGTCCCGCAGGTGTTCATCGATGGCCGGCACGTCGGCGGCTGCGACGACCTCATGGCGCTGGAGCGCTCTGGCCGGCTCGATCCGATGCTCGCCGTTGCCTGAATTTGCGATGGGCTGCGCTCCCGCCATGTTACGATAGCGGGACAGCGGTTCTCGCTGAGATGGACGAGGAATGATCCACTACCAGTTGCGATGCAGCGCCGACCACCAGTTTGACGGCTGGTTCCGGGACAGCGCGGCATTCGACGCCCAGGCGCAGCGTGGCCTGGTGTCCTGCCCGGCCTGTGGCGACACCACCGTGAACCGCGCGCTGATGGCGCCGAAGATCGGCAAGGGCCGCGCCGTGGTGGACCCATCCGGTGCTCCAGACAAGCCGGTCCCTGATTCCCCGCCCGAAAAGACCGGCATCGCCATGCCCGACCACGTCCGTGCGGCGCTGCAAAAGCTGCGGGCCGATGTCGAGCGGAACTGCGACTACGTGGGCCCTGGCTTTGCCGAGGAGGCCCGGCGCATTCATCGCGGCGAGGGCGACAAGCGCGGCATCTACGGCGAAAGCACGCCCGAACAGGCGGAGGCCCTGGCGGATGAGGGCATCGAAGTCGCGCGCATCCCCTGGGTGCCCCGGGCTGATGGATAGTGGGGCTGATGGCTACCGGCGCTCCAGCATCGCGATGTAGTTCATCGCGAGGTCCGGTCCCTTGCGCCACTGCCGGGAGCGCACGTCGAACACCATTCCGCTGATATCTATCACGCGGAATCCGGCTGCCTTACCGTAGACCGCAAGCTCCGCCGGGGTCACGAAACGCTGCCAGTTATGCGTGCCGACCGGTAGCAGGCGCAGCAGGTACTCGGCCCCTAGCTTTGCAACCGCGAGCGACCGCAGCGTGCGGTTCAGCGTCGATACGAACAGCAAGCCGCTGGGCTCGATGAGCTGGGCCAGCAAGCGTAGGAAAGCCGCTGGATCGGCCACGTGCTCGATCACCTCGAGCGCGGTGCCTACGGGAAAGCGGGCGCCCTCCGCCACCAGGTCCTCGGCGGTGCCGGCGCGATAGGCGAGCGGCAGGCCCTGACCGGCGGCATGCGCCTGTGCCGCCGCGACCGCGTCCGCCGCGGCGTCGAGGCCGAGCACGTCATGGCCCAGCGCGGCGAGCGCCTCCGCTGCCAGTCCGGCGCCGCAACCGATGTCGAGCAACCGGACCGTGCCGCCAAACCGCGCCCGAAGTCGCGTGTCGATCCAGCCGACCCGCAGCGGGTTCATTGCATGCAGCGGGCGCATGGGTCCGGCCGGGTCCCACCACTGCGCAGCCAGTGCGTCGAACCGGGCGACCTCGTCCGCAACGACCGATCCGGCCATGCGTGTGCTGGGTTGCGCGTCTGCCATGTTGCCCTGCGCCATTTTCAATGAGTATGTGCGTAGCAGGGGCGAGTATGTGCGTAGCAGGGGCGCCGCCGCAACGGACGGGCCCGCACTGGAAAGGCATGGAGCAGGCATGGCGCGGATCGTGATGAAGTTCGGTGGGACCTCGGTGGCCGATCTCGACCGAATCCGCAACGCTGCCAGCCGGGTGCAGCGCGAGGTCGATGCGGGGCATGAGGTCGCGGTCGTTGTCTCCGCCATGTCCGGCGTCACCAACCAACTGGTCGGCTGGTGCGCCGCGCTGTCGCCGTTGCACGACGCCCGCGAGTATGATGCCGTGGTGGCCACGGGCGAACAGGTCACCTCCGGCCTGATGGCGATCGCGTTGCAGACTTTGGGCGTGGACGCGCGGTCCTGGGCCGGCTGGCAGGCCGGGGTCCATACGGACGGGGCGCACGGCAAGGCGCGGATCGCATCGGTGGATGGCGCGGTGCTGCTGGCGGCCATGGCAGCCGGACAAATTCCGGTGGTGGCAGGCTTCCAGGGGCTGGGGCCGGAGGAGCGCATCACCACCCTGGGCCGTGGCGGGTCCGACACCTCGGCGGTCGCACTGGCCGCCGCCCTGCACGCCGACCGCTGCGACATCTACACGGATGTGGACGGCGTCTACACGACGGACCCGCGCATCACCGCCCGCGCGCGCAAGCTGGACAAGATCGCGTATGAGGAAATGCTGGAACTCGCCTCCGTGGGGGCTAAGGTATTGCAGACACGTAGTGTAGAACTCGCAATGAAAGAGCGGGTGCGGGTCCAGGTGCTATCGAGCTTCGCGGACGTGCCCGGAACCCTGGTGGTGGATGAGGACGAGATCGTGGAAAGTGCAATGGTGTCCGGTATCGCGTACTCGCGGGATGAGGCCAAGATCACGCTGCGCCATGTGCCCGACCGGCCCGGCATCGCCACCGCGATCTTCGGCCCGCTGGCCGAGGCGCAGGTGAACGTGGACATGATCGTGCAGAACGTGTCCGCCGACGGCAGCACCGACATGACCTTCACCGTGAGCCGCTCCGACCTGCCGCGCGTGCAGGCCGTGCTGGCCGAGCACCGCGCCTCCATCGGCTCGGACACCGTGCTGACCGATCCGGATGTCGCGAAGATCAGCGTGGTCGGCGTCGGCATGCGCAGCCACGCGGGCGTCGCGAACATCATGTTCAGCACGCTGGCGAGTAAGGGGATCAACATCCAGGTCATCTCGACCAGCGAGATCAAGGTCAGCGTGCTGATCGCCGCGGAGTACACCGAGCTTGCGGTCCGTGCGCTGCACACCGCTTATGGTCTCGATGCCGCCTGATATCGTCAGCCCGGCTGATTTGCTCAGCCATCACAGCCGCGACCTGCTCGCCCCCGCGCCATACCGGGCCGAGTTCGACCGCCTGTCGGACCGCGGGCGCCGGTTTCTCGGCAGCCAGGTCGCGATCATGGGCGGCGCGATGAGCTGGGTCAGCGAACGGACCCTGGTCTCCGCCATCAGCAACGCCGGCGGGTTCGGCGTGATCGCCGGCGGCTCCATGGGCCCGGACGCGCTGGCGCAGGAAATCGCCGGCACCCAGGCGCTGACGGCCCGCCCGTTCGGCGTGAACCTGATCACCATGCACCCGCGCCTGCTGGACCTGATCCAAGTCTGCTTGCAGGCCGGGGTCGGCCATGTCGTGCTGGCCGGCGGCGTGCCGAGCGGGGCGGCGGTGCGCGCCGTCAAGGATGGCGGGACGCGGCTCGTGTGCTTCGCCTCGGCGCTGGTGCTGGCGCAGCGCATGGTCCGGCTGGGGGTCGATGCCCTGGTGATCGAGGGATCGGAGGCCGGCGGCCATATCGGCCCGGTGTCGCTTGCCGTGCTGGCGCAGGAGATTCTGCCGCATGTGACCGAGGTCCCGGTGTTCGTCGCGGGCGGCATCGGCCGCGGCGAGGCGATCCTGGCGTTCCTGGAGATGGGCGCGGCCGGCGCGCAGCTCGGCACGCGGTTCGCGGCGGCCACCGAGAGCATCGCCCATCCGCGCTTCAAGCACGCCTTCATCCACGCCCGTGCCCGGGATGCGTTGCCCAGCGTGCAGCTCGATCCGCGCTTCCCGGTGATCCCCGTACGTGGCCTGGTCAATGCCGGCACCCAGGCGTTCCTGCAGCACCAGGCGGAAGCGATGGCCCGCGTGGACTCGGGCGAGCTGACTCGGGAACAGGCACAACTGTCGATCGAGCACTTCTGGGCCGGCGCGCTGCGTCGTGCGGTGATCGACGGCGACGTGGAGCACGGCTCGGTGATGGCCGGGCAGTCCGTGGGAATGGTAACGGCGGAGCAGCCGACGGCGGAGATCATCGCCGAGCTCATCGACCAGGCCTGCCGGGCGATCGCCGCCCGGCAATTCCCGGCCCGACATTAGATGTTCCAGACGCGCCGGCTGCTGTCACGCCTGCGCGACATGATGGCGCTCGGTCTTTCGCTAAGCGAATCGGGCGGCGTACCCCTCGGCGACCTGGCGGCGCTGGTCGCGACCGAGATGGTGGCCGAGGTCTGCACCATCTACGCCATGCGGCCCGGCGACCTGCTGGAACTTGCCGCCACGCACGGCCTCAATCCCGAAGCGGTTGGCCGCACCCGGCTGCGGGTCGGAGAGGGGATCGTCGGCATCGCGGCGGCGACCGGCGCGGTGCAGAACCTGCCGGACGCGCAGAACCATCCGGCCTTCGCCTACCGCCCAGAAACCGGGGAGGACCCGTTCGCCTCGTTGCTGGCGGTGCCGGTGCGTCGCGGCGGCCGGATACTCGGCGTGCTCGCAGTGCAAAACCGCGCGCCCCGGCACTATGCAGCCGACGAGGTGGAACTGCTGGAAACCGTCGCCATGCTGCTGGCCGAGGTGCTGGCCGCCGCCGGCACGTCGGACGGGGCGGAACAGGGCATCAGCTCCACGGTGCCGCAGCCGTTTCCGGCGACGCCCTTCGCGCCGGGCATCGCGATCGGCCCGGTGGTGCTGCACGGCGCCGGCGCGCCCCTGCGGCGTCTGCTGGCGGATGATCCCGGCCAGGAGGCCGCGCGCCTGGACCTCGCCATCGCCTCGATGCGCCAGACGCTCGATGCCCTGATCGAGACCCGGTTGCCGGTGGGCGACGGGCCGCGGGAGGTGCTGGAGGCCACGCGCCTGGTGGCGGGCGACGGCACCTGGATGCGCCGGGTGCGGGAGGCGGTGGCCGGCGGCCTGACGGCCGAGGCCGCCGTGCATCGGGTCGGGAACGAAATCCGCGACCGCATGCGCCGCATTGCCGACCCCTACCTGCGCGAACGCCTGGCGGACATGGAGGACCTGGCCGGCCGGCTGCTGGCGGCACTGGACGGCGGCGAGGTGCTGCCTGCGATCCCTCTCGGTGCGATCCTGATCGCCCGCCGGCTCGGTCCCGCGCAGTTGCTGGAATGGCACGCCCGCGGCATCGGCGGCGTCGCGATCGAGGAGGGCAGCTCGGCCGGGCACGCCGCCATCCTGGCCCGTGCCCTCGGCCTGCCGGCGCTCGGCGGCGTGCGCGGCCTGGTGGCGGCGGTGGAGGATGGCGACGTCGCGGTGCTGGATGCGGATGAGGGCCAGTTGATCCTGCGTCCAGACAGCGAGGTCCGCAGCGCCTATGCCCGCGCGCTGGACACGCGTTTGCAGATTGAGGCCGGGTTCGCCGCGCAGCGTCATTTGCCGGCGCACACGTCGGATGGCGTGGCATTGAGCCTGATGCTCAACGTGGGCCTGGCGCGGGAGGTCGATCAGCTCGACTCGACAGGCGCTGCCGGGATCGGCCTGTTCCGGACGGAGATCGCCATGCTGGCCCGCGGGGAGATCGTGGACGTGCCGGAGCAGGCCGCGCTGTATGCCCGCGTGCTGGATGCCGCCGGGGACCGGCCGGTGCGGTTCCGCACGCTGGACCTGGGCGGCGACAAGCTCTTGCCGGACGCGCCGCGGCAGGAGGAGGAGAACCCGGCCATGGGCTGGCGCAGCCTGCGCGTGGGGCTGGACCGCCCGGCACTGCTGCGACGCCAGCTTCGCGCCCTGCTGCTCGCGGCGCAGGGCCGGACGCTCTCGGTCATGTTCCCCATGGTCGCGACCGTCGCCGAGTTCTGCGCCGCCCGCGCCCTGTTGCGGGCAGAGGCGGCGCGGGTGCGCCCGGCACCCGCCTGCATCGAGGTCGGCAGCATGATCGAGGTGCCGGCCCTGCTCTGGCAGCTCCCGGCGCTGATGGCGGAGGCGGATTTCGTGTCGATCGGGTCCAATGACCTGATGCAGTTCCTGTTTGCCGCCGACCGTGGGACGCCGGGGCTGTCGGGCCGCTACGACCTGCTGTCGCCGCCGGTGCTGGATGCCCTGGACCACGTGTGCGCCACGGCGAAGGCGGCGGGCGTCGAGGTTTCGGTCTGCGGGGAGCATGCCTCGCGTCCGCTCGAGGCGATGGTGCTGGCGGCACTGGGCATCACCACCCTCTCGATGCCGGGGGCCAGCCTGTTGCGGCTGAAGGCGGCGTTTGCCTCGGTGCAGTTGGCCGAGCTGCGGGCGGTGCTGGCGGCAGCCCGGCGGAACGCGGCCGGCCAGGCCAGCCTGCGCGCGCCGCTCGCGTCGTGGGCCAGGGAGCATGGCCACCTCGTGTGATCCTCCCTGGGCGCCACCGGCGTAATCCGCCACGATAGGGCGGTTAAAGCCTGATGCACTGAAAGCCGGCTCGACGGGACGGCCCTAGGCGCAGTAGAACCGCCCGCGCACACTTATATATAGACGGATGCGCCGGACGTCCGGCGCGGGGAGCCAGCATGAGCTATCGCCCGTATCAGCAGATCGAGCGCCGGAAGTCCCGCCAGATTCACGTGGGCAACGTGCCGGTAGGCGGCGACGCGCCGATCACCGTGCAGACCATGACCAATACGCTGACGACCGACGTGCCGGGCACGGTGGCGCAGATCCGCCGGGCCGAGGAGGCGGGGGTCGATATCGTCCGTGTGTCCTGCCCGGATCAGGAGAGCGCGCTGGCGCTGAAGGATATCGTGCGCCAGGTATCCGTGCCGATCGTCGCCGACATCCATTTCCACTACCGCCGGGCAATCGAGGCGGCGCAGAGCGGCGCGGCGTGCCTGCGCATCAACCCCGGCAATATCGGCAGCGCCGAACGGGTGCGCGAGGTCATCAAGGCCGCCCGCGACCACGGTTGCAGCATGCGGATCGGCGTGAACGCCGGCTCGCTGGAGCGGCATCTGCTGGAGAAATACGGCGAGCCGAACCCGGAGGCGCTGGTGGAAAGCGCCTTGGAGCATGCCAAGATCCTGCAGGACAACGATTTCCACGAGTTCAAGATCAGCGTGAAGGCGTCCGACGTGTTCATGGCCGTCGCCGCCTATCAGCAACTGGCCGAGGTGTGCGACCACCCCCTGCACATCGGCATCACCGAGGCCGGCACCAAGCGGGCGGGGACCGTGAAGTCGGCGATCGGCCTGGGCAGCCTGATCTGGGCCGGGGTCGGCGATACGTTGCGCGTGTCGCTTTCGGCCGAGCCGGAGGAGGAGGTCCACGTCGGCTGGGACATCCTGAAGTCGCTCGGCGTGCGGCACCGCGGCGTGAAGATCATCAGCTGCCCCTCCTGCGCGCGGCAGGGCTTCAACGTGATCGCGACGGTGGCGACGCTGGAGGAGCGGCTGGCGCATATCAAGACGCCGATCACGCTCTCGATCATCGGCTGCGTGGTGAACGGCCCCGGCGAGGCGCTGATGACCGACATCGGCGTGACCGGCGGCGGCAACGGGCGGCATATGGTGTATCACGCCGGCCGCACCGACCACACGATCGACGGCGGCGACATGGTCGAGCACATCATCGCGACGGTCGAGCGCAAGGCGGAGGAGCTGGCCGCCGCCGCGCCTGCCGTTGCGAAGGTCGCAGCGGAGTAGCATGGCCGACCTGCAGCCGGTCCGCGGCACACGGGACCTGATCGGCGAGGACCAGCGCCGCCATGCCCACGTCATCGACACTGCCCGGCGCATTGCTGGGCTGTATGGCCTGGAGGAGTGGGCGACGCCCATCTTCGAGGAAACGCGCGTGTTTGCCCGGACCCTGGGCGACACGTCCGACGTGGTGACGAAGGAGATGTACACCTTCGACGACCGCGGCGGCGACAGCATCACCCTGCGGCCGGAAAACACGGCCGGGGTGTGCCGTGCGCTGGTCAGCAACGGTCTGACGCAATCCTTGCCGCAGAAGGTGTTCTACGCCGGGCCGATGTTCCGCTATGAGCGTCCGCAGAAGGGACGTTACCGCCAGTTCCACCAGATCGGCGCCGAGCTGATCGGACCCTCGGAACCACTGGCGGATGCGGAGATCATTGCACTCGGCTGGCATATCCTGCAGGCGTTGGGCGTTGCTGGCGTTACGGTGCTGGAGCTGAACACGCTTGGCGACGCCGCCAGCCGGAATGCCTATCGCGGAGCGCTGGTTGAACATTTCAGCGCCCACCGGGATGCCCTGTCGCCGGATAGCCAAGACCGGCTGGAGCGTAATCCGCTGCGTATTCTGGACAGCAAGGACACGGGCGACCGCGCCTTGGTCGAGGACGCCCCCAGGATCCAGGCTGTGCTGACGCCGGGGGCCGCCGCATTCTATGACGGGCTGCGCTCCCATCTAGATGGGATGCGCGTGCCCTTTCGAGAGAACCCACGCATCGTGCGCGGCCTGGACTACTATAACCATACGGCGTTCGAGTTCGTGACGGACAAGCTTGGCGCCCAGGGCACAGTCATGGGGGGTGGCCGCTATGATGGGCTGGTGGCGCAGATGGGCGGTCCCTCCATTCCGGCCGTCGGCTGGGCGGCGGGGGTGGAGCGCCTTGCCATGCTGCTGGACGCGGCCCCCGTGCCGCCCGCGCCGGTTGCGGTGATCCCCGTGGGCGGGGCGGCGGAGGAGGCGGCGGCGCTCGATGCCATGCAGGCGTTGCGCGGTGCAGGCATCCGGGCGGAGATGGCGTATCGCGGCAACCTCAAGCGCCGTATGGAGCGCGCCAACCGCATCGGCGCCCGTGCGGCGGTGATCGTCGGCGAGGCCGAGCTGGCCCGCGGCGTGGTGCAGCTCAAGGACCTGGCCACCGGCGCCCAGTCCGAGGTCGCCTTGGCCGGGCTGGTGGCAAGACTGGCATGAGCGCAAGACTGGCATGAGCGCAAGACTGGCATGAGCGCAAGACTGGCATGAGCGGCAGCCTGGACTACAAGCTCGACCGCATCGTCGGACGCGCCGCTGAGCTGCGATCGCAGCTCAGCGAGGGCCTCGGCGGCGACGGGTTCTCCCGTGCCAGCAAGGAGCTTTCGGAGCTGGCGCCGATCGTGGACCGCATCGACGAGCTGCGTGAGGCCGAGCGGGCAAACGCCGACGCCGAGGCGATGCTGTCGGATCCCGAGATGAAGGACCTCGCCGAGGCCGAGCTTTACGAGCTGAAGGACAAGCTGCCTGCGCTGCACCATGAGATTCGCCTGGCGCTGCTGCCCAAGGACGAGGCGGACGCCCGCAGCGCGATTTTAGAAATCCGTCCGGCGGCCGGCGGCGACGAGGCCAGCCTGTTCGCCGCCGAGCTGTTCCAGATGTACCAGAAATACGCCGAGTCGAAGGGCTGGCGGGTCGAGGTGCTGGAATACGCCGACACCGGCCTGGGCGGCCTGAAGGAAGGCGTCGCCGAGATCACCGGCCGCAACGTGTTCGCCCGGCTAAAATACGAATCCGGCGTCCACCGGGTGCAGCGCGTGCCGGCCACCGAGAGCCAGGGACGCATCCACACCTCGACCGTGACCGTCGCCGTGCTGCCCGAGGCGGAGGAGGTCGACGTCCAGGTGAACGAGACCGACCTGCGCATCGACGTTTATCGAGCGTCGGGTGCTGGGGGCCAGCACGTGAACAAGACAGAAAGCGCCGTCCGCATCACCCATATCCCCACCGGGGTCGTGGTGGCGATGCAGGAGGAGCGGAGCCAGCACAAGAACCGCGCCAAGGCCATGAAGATCCTGCGCGCGAGGCTATATGAGGCGCAGCGGTCGAGCCTCGCCTCCACCCGCGCTGCCGACCGCAAGTCGCAGGTCGGCACCGGGGACCGCAGCGAGCGCATCCGCACCTACAATTTTCCGCAGGGCCGGGTGTCGGACCACCGTGTCGAGTTGACCCTGCACAAGATCGACCGGATCATGCAGGGCGACCTGGACGACATCGTGGACCGGCTGACCGCCGAGGACCAGGCCGCCCGGCTGGCCGCCCAGGAGTGACGGTCCATGACGCGCTGCGCCACGGCGCGGCGTTGCTGGAGGCCGCCGGCGTGGAGACGCCACGTCTGGATGCTAGGCTGTTGCTGAGCCATGCCACCGGGCTGTCGCGGGAGGCGCTGCTGCGTGAACCGTTGCGGGCCATCGATCCCATGCCGTATCACGCCCTTTTGGCCCGGCGTGCCGTGCGGGAGCCGCTGGCCTTGATCCTGGGCCGACAGGAGTTTTGGAGCCTCGACTTCGAGGTTTCGGTCGCCACCCTGATTCCCCGTGCCGACAGCGAGACAGTGATCGAGGCGGCCGTGGCGGCCATGCCGGACCGGGACAGGGTGCGGACGATCCTCGATCTCGGCACCGGGACGGGCTGCTTGCTGCTGGCTGCATTGACTGAATTCCCATCCGCATGGGGGGTTGGTATCGACCGGTCAGTCGAGGCTGCGGCGCTGGCGGTCCGCAACGCGGGAACCTTGGGGCTGGCAACGCGAGCAGCTTTCCTGTGCGGCGATTGGAACAGCGCGCTGTCGGCTCGCTTCGACCTCGTGCTGAGCAATCCGCCATATATTCCGACCGCCGACATCGCCGGCCTGATGCCGGAGGTTCTGCGGCATGAGCCGGCCCGGGCGCTGGATGGCGGGGAGGACGGGCTTGCCTCGTATCGCCACATCCTAGCGGCCTTACCCGGCCTGCTTGCGCCAGGCGGCTTTGCCGTGCTGGAACTCGGCATTGGCCAGGCTGGTCCCGTCGCGGTGCTGGCGGGGCGGTCTGTGACGTTTCGGACCGATTTGGGCGGAGTTTCCCGGGCCATGGTGATCCCAGCGTGAAAAAAAGGTTTGGCAGGACGGCGCAGGACGGCTAAGATCGCTCCGTAATCAGGATTTGTGCCTGCCGGGCGCAATCCTGCATGTTGTTCGCCGATATGCGAACGATACTCAGTGCCGCCAGTTGACTGCCGCCGGGCTCGGCCCGTGCGCGTCCCAGAGTGGCCGCGAACAGGAAAGTGTTCCATACGAATGAACATGAAACGCATGCGCGGGCGTAACCACCGGGGCAGCGGCGGCGGCGGCGGGGGTGCCCCAATCCGGCACCAGACCGGCAATGTGCCGCTCAACCGCAACCATGTTTTCGACAGCAGCGGTCCCGATCTCCGCATCCGCGGCACGTCGCAGCAGCTGTTTGAGAAGTACCTGCAGCTTGGCCGTGATGCCACAAGCTCGGCCGACCGGGTGATGGCCGAGAGCTATTTCCAGCATGCCGAACATTATTTCCGCATTCTGAACGCCATGAACCAGGCAGCCCAGACGCAGCAGGGGCAGCCTAACGGCACGGGACCGCAGCGCCGGCAGCCCTATGAGAGCCAGGGTAACGAGCCGCAGACCGCTGAGCAGCAAGGCGCCGATCAGGACGACGAGGACGACGCGCCGGCAGCGGGCGATCAGCCGTCCGAGACGCGGGAGATCCCGATCGCTGCTGTTCCGCCCGAAAGCTAGCCGGACGGCGCGTCCAGCGCCGCCCGCAGCCGCTGGCCTTCGGCTGTATCCAGCAGCCCGGCCCGGAGGAACAGGTCGATCAGAACCAAGTTCACGTTGAACTTGAACGTATCCGTCCGCCGCGCTTGGTCCAGCACTGCCGGCAAGGGCCAGAGTTCGAAAGCCTCGACCTCGCCGTCCCGCGGATGCGGCACGAAGCCTTCGGGCAGCATTAGGTCGTAGCAGTGCAGGCGGTCGCGTCGCAGTCCCTCGGGGCGGTTCATGGCATAGCTGATGATCGTCACCGGCATGGCTTCTGCAATGAGACGCCCAGGAATCGCGGCTTCCTCGTCCGCCTCCTTGACCAGCGTCTGCCAGGGCGAAAGGCCGGCCGGCACGCCGCCTCCTACCAAATGGTCGAGCTTGCCAGGGTCCAGCAGCTTGTGAGCCGCACGGCGCGCCACCCATAGCCACGGCCCATTGGGCCGCTGCACCAGCCCATTCAGGTGCACGCCCTCGGCCTGCACGCCCAGGGCAGGCAACGCGCCGCGGTCGAGTTGCGCCAGCACCGGCCCATCCGGCACGGCTCGGACGTCGAACGCCTCGTCCCGGAAGCGGAACCTTTCCTGGCCGGAGAGCTGCCGCGCCATGCCATAGATCTCGGCAGCCGCAACCGTCACCCCGCCTGACCCGACCGTGGCGCCGAGGCCCGCCAGCCCCGCCGCAATGTCCGGCAGCACCCATCCCACCTGCGCCGTCCCGAGGTACAGGGGCATGCGCCGTCCCGGCAGCTCGGCGTTGCGGCAGGCGGCGATGTGACGCATGAGGTCGGTCATCCCGCAGTTATAGTCATACCGCCCGGCAATCCCAGGCTCCGGTCTTTCCAGCGCCGGCGGGAGTCGCCACATAGTGATCATGAAGCCAGCCGACCTCGTCCAAATGCCCGCGTCCGACACTCCACAGCGGACCGGTTTTCAAACTGTGCGCTCACTGCTGCCCTATTTGTGGCCCAAGGGGGAGGTCGGCGCCCATATACGCGTGGTCGCGGCGGTTATCCTGCTGGTCCTGGCGAAGGTCGCAACCGTCTATATCCCCATTGTCTATAGCCACGCGGTCGATGCCCTGTCTCCCAAGGGCCATCCGCTCACTATCCCACTCGGCCTGATCCTGGCCTATGCCTTGCTGCGCATCGCCTCGTCGGGGTTCGCCGAGCTGCGGGACGCCGTGTTCGCCGCCGTGCAGCAGAGCACCGTGCGCAAGGTCGCGTTGCAGACCTTCAAGCATCTGCACCGCCTATCGCTGCGTTTCCACCTGGATCGGCAGACTGGCGGGCTGTCGCGCTCGATCGAGCGTGGCACGGCAGGCATCGAGAACGTGCTGCGCCTTGCCGTCTTCAACATCGTGCCGACCCTGCTCGAGGTCGTACTGGTCGTCGGTATATTGTGGCACCTGTTCGACTGGCGCTTCGCCATGGTCACCTTGGTCACGGTCGTCCTCTACATCGGTTTTACCTTCGCCTTCACCAACTGGCGTGTCCGTTTCCGCCGGGCGATGAACGATACGGATACCGAGGCACAGACCAAGGCCGTCGACAGCTTGCTGAATTTCGAGACCGTGAAGTATTTCGGCAACGAGGCGCATGAGGCTAGACGCTTCGATGAGGCCCGGGCCCGCTACGAACGTGCGGCGGTCAAAAGCCAGGTCACGCTCAATATGCTGAACCTCGGCCAGGCGCTGATCATCTCGATCGGCCTCGGCTGGGTCATGCTGATGGCTGCCGACGGCGTGCAGGCCGGCACCATGACGGTCGGTCAGTTCGTGCTGGTGAACACCTATCTGATGCAGCTTTATCAGCCGCTCAACTTCCTCGGCTTCGTCTACCGGGAGATCAAGCAGGGCTTGGTGGACATGGAGCAGATGTTCCGCCTGCTATCCGTAGGGCAGGAGGTCGCGGACCGGGCCGACGCCATCGTACTGGCCCCGGCCTCCACCTCCGGCCGGCCTGGCGTCAAGCAGCCGGGCTCCGTCGCGTTCCGCCACGTGCATTTCGGCTACAATCCCAACCGTGAGATTCTGCGCGGCGTCAGCTTCTCCGCCGCTGCCGGGGCGAAGCTGGCGATCGTGGGACCGACCGGCGCCGGCAAGTCCACCATCAGCCGCCTGCTGTTCCGTTTCTACGACGTGACCGAGGGTGCGGTGGAGATCGACGGCGTCGACGTGCGCGACATGACGCAAACGAGCCTCCGTGCCGCCATCGGTGTCGTGCCGCAGGACACCGTGCTGTTCAACGACACGATTGGCTACAACATTGCCTATGGTCGCCCCGGCGCTACCCAGGCGGAGATCGAGCACGCCGCCCGCCTGGCCCAGGTGCATGATTTCGTGCTGCATTTGCCCGAGGGCTACCAAACCCGCGTTGGCGAGCGTGGGTTGAAGCTGTCGGGCGGGGAGAAGCAGCGGGTCGCCATTGCCCGCACTATCCTAAAGAACCCGCGTATCCTCATTTTGGACGAGGCGACCAGCGCGCTCGACACCCGAACGGAGCGGGAGATCGAGACGGCGCTGCGCACCGTGTCCGCCGACCGCACGACCCTGGTGATCGCGCACCGCCTGTCGACGGTGGTCGACGCGGACGAGATTCTGGTGCTGAACGAAGGCCGGGTAGCCGAGCGCGGCACCCATAGCAGCCTGCTGGCCGAGGGTGGGCTCTATGCCCGCATGTGGGCACTGCAGATCGAGCAGGGCGAGGTGCCTGACCCGGAAGTGTTACAGCCCGAGACGGTTGCTGCGCACTAGCGTCGGGTTGGATCATCCCATAAGCGGACCATGTATCAAAAAAGGAGTGCTGCGATGCCGCATGACGCTAACCACGCCCATCCCGAAACCCCGGCCGACCTCAGCCACGCCGGCGCGGTCGTCGATAAGGCGATCGAGTATATGGCCGGGCAGAACCTAAGCCCGCTGTCTATCGCGTCTGCCTTGCTGGGCGGGTCATTGGGCCTTCTGGCGCGAACCATGGGCGATGACGCCATTGTGCAGGTGCTGCAGAATGCGATGTCCAGCGTGCGATCTGGTGAGTTGCGTGCGGAGTATGGCCCGCATGACGGTGCATCTGGCCACGCATAATCCGTTTGGGTTGACGCAGCCTCGTCGGGACGGCATAAACCGCGGCTTGATCGCTGGGGTTTTGCCCTGAGCGGCGTTTTGATTTGAGGAATTCCGATGTCTCGTCGCTGCCAGTTCACGGGTAAGGGTGTGCAGTCTGGCAACAACGTCAGCCACGCAAACAACAAGTCCCGTCGCCGCTTCCTGCCCAATCTCCAGCACACCTCGCTGCTGTCGGATATCCTGGGCACCACGATCCGCGTACGGCTGACCACCCACGCCATCCGCACCATCGAGCATAATGGCGGCCTCGACTCGTTCCTGCTCGGCACGCCGAACCGGAACCTGCCGGAGGAGGCGCAGGTGCTGAAGCGCCGTATCGTTCGGTCGCAAGCCAAACGCGCTGCCGCACAACCGGCTGTCTAAGGCCGTTTTGGCAACTGCAAGGGCCCGCTCCGGCGGGCTTTTTTCGTTATGGTGACCCTGGCGCTCAAGCGGTTCGTGCATCGGGTTCGCGTTCCTTACCGTGTTCACCGGCTTGCTGTGCCGTCGCTAATGGTGCGTTTGCCGGATGGCCGGGTCATGGCGGTGGAAGAGTACGGCGATCCGGATGGGCCCGTAGTGCTCTACTTTCACGGCTGGCCCGCCTCGCGGCTTGAAGCCGGACTGATCCCGGATTTGCCGGTCCGCCTGCTCGCGTTCGATCGCCCGGGCTACGGCCGCTCATCACCGCAGCCGGGCCGCACCCTACTGGACTGGCCGCGCGACGTGGCGGACGTGGCGGACCGGCTGGGCCTCGACCGGTTCCACGTGGTCGGCCTCTCGGGCGGCGCGCCCTATGCGGCGGCCTGCGCTTATGCGCTTCCGCACCGGGTGCTCGGCGTGGCGCTGGTCTGCCCGGTGCCGCCGGCCCACGGCATCCACTCCCGTGCGCCCGGTGTCGGCCACCTGTTCCGGCTCGGGCGGCATCCGGTTCTGGCACACCGCCTGTTCAGCATGCTGCGACCGCTGCTGCGTCGCCGGATCATCACGCCGAGCACCCTGGTGGGCGGCTCGCTCCCCGACGCCGACCGCGACTGCTTGGATACGCAGACACTCGCCGGCCTGGCCCGCGTCTGGCGCGAGGGCATCGGGCGCAGCATACAAGGCGCCGTGTCTGACTCGCAGATTTATGCCCAGGAGTGGCATGTGCCGCTCAGTGCAATCACCGTGCCGACAGACGTTTGGTACGGCGCCGAAGACTCGATGATTCCGCTGCACGCCCTCGCTCCGTTTGAAGCGATACCCGGGATGCGCCTGCACGTGCTGCCGAACGAGGGCCACTATTCCCTGGCCATCCGCCATGCCGCCATGATCCTGCGGCGGCTGACGGAGTCCACGCCCGTCGCCGAGCTGCTGACCTAAGCCACCAAAGGCGCACGTTCCGCCGCGGCGCGAGCCCAGGAGCGGACTGCATCCTCGTCGAACAGCTCGGCCAGCTTCTTCATCACCGTGCCGCCCAACTCCTCCGCATCCACGATCGTCACCGCCCGGCGGTAGTAGCGCGTCACGTCGTGCCCGATGCCGATCGCAATCAGCTCGATCGCATCCCGGCTCTCGATCTCACGGATCACCTCGCGCAGATGCTTCTCCAGGTAGTTGCCAGGATTGACTGACAGCGTGCTGTCGTCCACCGGGGCGCCGTCGCTGATCACCATCAGAATGCGCCGGTGCTCCGGCCGCGACATCAGCCGGCGATACGCCCACAGCAGCGCCTCGCCGTCGATGTTCTCCTTCAGCAGGCCCTCGCGCAGCATCAGGCCCAGGTTCTTGCGCGCCCGGCGCCAGGGCGCGTCGGCCGACTTGTAGATGATGTGGCGCAGGTCGTTCAGCCGCCCGGGATTGCGCGGCTTGCCCTCCGCCACCCAGCGCTCGCGGCTGTGCCCGCCCTTCCAGGCGCGGGTGGTAAAGCCCAGAACCTCGACTTTAACCGCGCAACGCTCCAGCGTCCGCGCCAGGATGTCGCCGCACATTGCCGCCACGGTAATCGGCCGCCCGCGCATGCTGCCGGAGTTGTCAATCAACAGTGTCACGACGGTGTCGCGGAAATCCGTCTCGCGCTCCCGCTTATAGGACAGCGACAGCATCGGGTTCACGATCACCCGGGCCAGCCGCCCGGCATCCAGCATGCCCTCGTCCAGGTCGAACTCCCATGCCCGGGTCTGCTGCGCCAGCAACCGGCGCTGCAGCCGGTTGGCGAGCTTGCTGACCACGCCCTGTAGGTGCTGCAACTGCTGGTCGAGTTGCTGCCGCAGCCGGGCCAGCTCCTCGGGATCGCACAAATCTTCGGCGTCCGTCTCCTCGTCATTGGCGCGCGAGAAGGCGCGATAGGCCATGTGGTCGTCCGGCACTGGCTTCTCGCGCCGGGTCTGCGGGCCGCCGGGACGGTCGTCGCCCTCGGCGGAGGCGGCATCCTCCTCGGCGTCATCGTCGCCCTCGTCCTCGGCGGCGTCGCCCTGCATCTGCTCGGGCTGCGCGCCCTGCATGCTGTCGGCATCGGACTGGGTGTCGCCCTCGGTCTGTTCCGCGTTGTCCTGGGAGCCTGCCTGTTCGCCGCCGTCCTCGCCCTCGTCGGTCTGATCGTCGGGCTCGGCCTCGACCTCGGCCTCCGCCAAATTCAGCGCGGCCAACAGCTTGCGCGCCGCACGGGTGAATTTTGCCTGGTCGTTCTGCATCGATGCCATCTCGGACAACGCTCCCTCGGCGTCATCGCCCAGGGTGCCGCGCCAGCTCTCCAGAATCCGGGCGGCGGCGGCCGGGACGGGCTCTCCGGACATCCGCTCCCGCGCCAGCAGGGACAGCGCCGCCGGCAACGGCAGCTGGTCCTTGCGGGTCATACGGTCGAAGCCCTCCGCCTCGCACTCATCCGACAAACGGGCGCGGATATTGGCGGCGACCCCCGCCATGTGCGCCGCGCCGATCACCTCGACGCGGGCCTGCTCCACCGCGTCATAGACGTCCTTCGCCTCCCGCTGGCCGGGGCTGCGCGCGGCGTGCACGGCATCGTCATGATGCCTGAGCCGCAGCGCCACACTGTCCGCGGCGCCGCGCAGCTTGGCCATCTCGGCTGGAGGCAGGGCCCGGGTTGGCAACGGCAGGCGGGCGCGCTTGCCGACCAAGCCGCTCGGTCCGGGCTGGAAGGCGACCTGCACCTCGGGCACCTGCGCAATCGCCCGCAACACCCCGGCGGTCGCGCGCTTGAAGTCCTCGGTGCGCGAGTTGTCCTTGCTGCCGCTCATAGGCCCTTGCGCGGCGCCAGCAGGCCGGTCGGCAACTCCTCGTTAAAACAACGCTGGTAGTATTCCGCCACAGTGCTGCGCTCGGCCTCGTCGCACTTGTTGAGGAAGGTCAGGCGGAAGGCGAAACCCACGTCCTTGAAGATACGCGCGTTCTCGGACCAAGTGATCACCGTCCGGGGACTCATGACCGTCGAGATGTCGCCATTGATGAACCCGGCCCGCGTCAAATCCGCAAGCGCCACCATGCTTTCGACCCGTTTCTTCATCGCCTTGTCCGAGGGATCAATGCCCATCTTGGCCATCACGATCGCCGTCTCCTGCGCGTGCGGCAGGTAGTTGAGCGTGGCGACGATGTTCCAGCGGTCCATCTGCCCCTGGTTGATCTGCTGCGTGCCGTGATACAGGCCCGTGGTGTCGCCCAAACCCACCGTGTTCGCGGTCGCAAACAGCCGGAAGCTCGGATGCGGGCGGATCACGCGGTTCTGATCCAGTAGGGTCAGCCGGCCCTCAACCTCCAGCACCCGCTGGATCACAAACATCACGTCCGGCCGGCCGGCGTCGTACTCGTCGAACACCAAGGCGCAGGCGTGTTGCAACGCCCATGGCAGGATGCCCTCGCGAAACTCGGTGATCTGCTTGCCATCTTTAAGAACGATGGCGTCCTTGCCGATCAGGTCGATGCGGCTGATGTGGCTGTCGAGGTTCACGCGGATGCACGGCCAGTTCAGCCGGGCCGCTACCTGCTCGATATGGGTGCTTTTGCCAGTGCCGTGGTAGCCCTGGATCAGCACGCGCCGATTGAAGGCAAAGCCGGCCAGGATCGCCAGCGTCGTCTCCCGGTCGAACTTATAGGCGGCATCGATTTCGGGCACATGCTCGGTTGGCACCGAAAACGCCGGCACCACCATATCGACATCGATGCCGAACGTCGGTCGCGCGTCGACCGTCGTGTCCGGGACACTAATGGCCGAGGTCGGCGTGGAACGGGCATTGGCGAGTGCAGCAATATTGTTCATAGGCCTTAGAGTCCTGTGCAGTGCTCTGCCGTGCCGCAAGCCGGGCGGGGCACATTAGCCCCGTTCGGGGCGGTTGCGAAAGCTCACCCGGTCGCGGCCATCCGGGGCTCAGCGTTCAAATGTTGGCGCACGGCGGCGTAAGCAAGGTTTATGGTCTTAAGCCGCTCCTCCGACGCGCGGTCGCCGCCATTGGCGTCGGGGTGGTGACGCTTGGCTAACTCCTTGTAGCGGGCCTTCAGCGTGTCGATCGATACCGGCCAATCCAGGCCGAGCGCCTGCATCGGATCGCGCAGATCGGGCGGCACCGTGGCCTTCGGGGAGGCAGCGCCGCGACGGACGCGCCCAGCGGACAGGATGTGCAGCGGATCGCGCAGCATGGCCTCGTCAAAAGCCTGCGCGCCCAGTCGGCCCAGCGGCCAGGTTGGACGCTGCCACCCGGTATCGGACCGCGTTTCCGCCTCGATTTCGCCCGGAGACATGCCTTTGTAGAAGTCCCACGCGGCATTATAGGCCCGCACGTGTTCAAGGCAGAACCACCAGTATTGGTTCAGCGTGCTGCGGGATTTTGGCGCACGGAAGCCGCCGGCCTCGGGGCAACCGGGCATATCGCAGGGGCGTCCCGGCGCGGCCGGGTCGGGCGCATAGGCCCGGGGTCGCGGTGATCGGATCATCCTGCTTTATGTGCGCTTGATCCTCACCGCGGCAAGTCCTTCCCAGCGACCGGGTGCCAGGCTAGCCTGCACCCATGTCAGACCAGCAACCCATGTCAAACCAGCTTGGGCGTGCCAAACGCATCCGCGCCCTCGTGTCCGCTGCCCTTGAGCCGGCCCTGCTGGACGTGCGCGACGACAGCGACCTGCACGCCGGCCATGCCGGGGCGGCGCCGGGCGGGGAGACGCACTATAGCGTGCTGGTCGTGTCCGACCGTTTCGCGGGCCAGGGCCGCGTTGCCCGTCACCGCATGGTGAATGCCGCGCTGGACCGCGAGTTCGCCTCGGGCCTGCACGCGTTGGCGCTGACGCTCCGCACCCCGGACGAGCACGCAGCCGTTAGGAGTTGACGAGCGCTGGTCCGGTATAGAACTGCGGCCAATGGCGCGCGACCACGGGGCTGTCGGGCGCATAGGCAAGGCAGGTTCCCAGCGTCGCCGGCCTAGACGCGGGCTGTTTCGCGGTGTCTATTGCGTTCGGCGCCGTCTCGCGTTTGGCGCGGACGGCAAACAGCGTTTGGAACGCGACAGTGCCCATCTGACCCAGCAACTCGCGCAGATGGGTGCAGCCATGCACGCCGCCGATACGCTCGTTCGCCGCCTTCAGGAAGCCGCGGCCGACCTTCAGGCCCGCCAGCCGGGCAAAATTGGGGGCAGCCGAGGGACAGATCGCATAGGGGCCGAACTCGGTCACCGCCTCGAACGCGGTGATCTCCATATCGCTATTCAGCGTCATGCGCGCCAGCATGCCATGCAGGGGCACGCCGGGGTCGATCTGGCCACGATCGGCATTGCTGAACGCGTAGGTCTTGGTATCCCTCAGCCGCGCCTCGACATCGAACAGGCCATCGGCGCGGCAGTAGCCGCGCAGCTCGATGTCACGCAGATGCAACAGCTCACGCGGCACGGCTTCGGTTAGCGGCATCGGTCCCTCCATTCGCTGCATTGCAACATAGGGCAGGGCGGGTGCCGTCGCTAGACGAAGCGCGCCAGACGCACGGCAGTGTGCCCGCGGCTGGGGCGCAGGCTCGGCATGACAAGCAGGCAGTCGTCATGCGGCGTGCGAATCTCGGACTCCCCGTCCACTGCGATCAGGGTGTTGCGTCGAGGGATCACCTCGCCGCCGCGATAGGGTTGCACGAAGGCGAAGCCGGCGGTGGCGGCGGTGATGGTCATCGTGACCTCGGCACAGCGCGGGCTGGGCGCGGGGGCCGGGCCGTCCGCCAGCCCAATCAGGCGCAGCAGCGCGGAAACGCAGGCGGCGGTCACGTCCACCGTCGCGGGCTGCCAATGCTGCCCGGCCTCCACCAGGCAGGCCGCGCCGGTCTGGCCCGGCGCGGTGAAATGCGGATAGTCGATCAGCCGCGGGCCCGTCACATGCCCGTTATCCGCCACGACCAGCCCCGGTGTGCCCAGCGCCATCGCAAGGGCGCGCCCCTGCGGGGTCGGTCCGCTCAGGATCAGCGGCTCGGACGGCCACAGCATTGAGTGCAGGTCCAAAAGCACGTCGACGGTCTCGATCAGCGGGCGCAGCTCACGTGCACGGTCAAGCTCTGCGCTACGGCGCGGGCTGTCCAGCACAGTGGGGTCCCACAGGCGGTTCAAGTCCTCATCCAGAAAGCGGGACGCGGTTGGCTGGGTCGGATCGAACCGGGAAAAGGCAGCGATGTTGGCAAAACCCAGTGTCAACTGGCCCCGCGCCGGCCGGATGCCGCGGCGCAGGAGCCGGTCCAGCACGACCGCGCCGGCGATCTCGTTGCCATGCAGCACCGCGATCAGCGCGACATGCGGCCCGGGCTGGCCGGACCCGAACGTGGTGAACCCGCGCACCCCCGTGTTGCCCCGCAGCCACGGCGACAGATCGGGCGCCGCCAAGTCCACCGCGAAATGTGGAATACCGTGCTGGGTCGGCTCCATCGGTGTGATCAGGCTGCCCACCATTCTGCGGCGCGGGCCAGCGTGGAGCAGGTCAAGACATGCGGCGGGGCGGTCATAGTAGCAGTCTATACGGCTCGCCGCCGCCGGCAACCGGGCCGCTCGCCCCTGCACGCATGCTGGCGGCATTGGGGTGCCCTGGCTATAACGACGATCCGTTTGGAAGGGTTGGCGAATGCAGCTTACGATGAAAATGGCGATCCTCGCCGCTGCCCTGAGTCTTGGAACCCTACCTCTTGCGGCCCCTTCGCAGGCGCAACCAGCAGCGCCCACGCTCGTCATCGCGGTTAGCGCGCCGGTGACCAGCATCGATCCGCACTATCATAACCTCACGCCCAACCTGGCGCTGGCCCGGCACATCTTCAGCAGCCTCACCGACACCGACGACCGCGCCAAGGTGATCCCGGCGCTGGCGGAAAGCTGGCGGCTGGTGGACGACCGCACCTGGGAGTTCAAGCTGCGGCCCGACGCGCGTTTCCACGACGGCACGCCGTTCGTCGCGGAGGACGTGGCCTTCACCCTGGACCGCGTGCCGAAGGTGCCGAACAGCCCCTCGTCCTACTCGATCTACACCAAGGCGGTGGTGGGCGTGGAGGTCGTGGACGCCCACACCGTCCGCCTCCGTACCGATGGCGTCTACCCGCTGCTGCCGAACGACCTCAGCCAGGTGATGATGCTGAGCCATACCATCCATGCCGGCGCCACCACCGAGGACTTCAACAGCGGCAAGGTCGCGATCGGCACCGGGCCCTACCGGTTCGTCTCCTACCGCCCCGGCGACCGCATCGAGCTCGAACGCAACGACGCCTATTGGGGCGAGAAGCCGGCCTGGGGCCACGTCACGACGCGCATCGTGTCCAACAACGCCGCCCGCACCGCCGCCCTGCTGGCCGGCGACGTGCAGCTCATCGACAACGTGCCGACGACCGACGCGGCAAAGCTGCGCGGGGACAGCCGGGTTGCGATCTCCGAGATCGTGGGCCTGCGCATCGTTTACCTGGCGATGGACCACATGCGGGACGGCCCCACCCCCTATGTCACCGGCCCCAACGGCGAGAAACTGGACCGCAACCCGCTGCGCGACCTCCGGGTGCGGCAGGCGCTGAGCATCGCGATCAACCGCCCCGCCATTGCCGAGCGCGTGATGGAGGGCGCCGCCGTCCCCTCGGGCCAGTTCCTGCCCGCCGGCAGCTTCGGCTACGTGCCGGGGCTGGACGCGCCGAAATGGGACACGGCCCGCGCCAAGCAGCTCTTGGCCGAGGCCGGCTACCCCGGCGGCCTGCGCATCACCCTGCATGGCCCGAACGACCGCTATATCAACGACAGCACGATCATCCAGACCATCGGCCAGATGTGGAGCCGCGCCGGCGTCCAAACCACGGTCGAGCCCTCGCCCTGGACCAACTTCGTCGGCCGCGCCGGCAAGCAGGAGCTGTCGGTCTTCCTGGTCGGCTGGGGGAGCGCGACCGGGGAGGGTACCAATCCGCTGCGGTCCCTGGTCGCCACGGTCGATCCGGCGCGCGGCTTCGGCGTTGCCAACCGCGGGCGCTACAGCAACCCGGCCATTGACGCCCTGCTGTCCCAGGCGCTCGGCACCGCGGACGACAAGGCACGGGAGCCGCTGATCCAGCAGGCGACCCGGCTGGCTATGGACGACGTCGCCATCATCCCGATCCATATCCAAAAAAATGTATGGGGCATGAGGCCCAATTTGCAGCACACTCCCCGGGTGGACGAGGAGACGCGGGCGATGGACGTCAGGCCGAAGTCGATGCAGGCCCGATGACAAGCTGGCTCCTCCGGAGGCTGTTCCAGGCTGCCCTCGTCGTGCTGGCGATGACGGTGATCGTGTTCATTGGCGTCAATGTGATCGGCGATCCCGTGGAGATCATGATCTCGCCCGAGGCCGACGCGGCGGAGCGGCTGCGCGC
>JAABUK010000415.1_pt1 | contig 90833 bp, 73 predicted proteins | sample 5559141 | NCBI WGS metagenome assembly JAABUK01 (sample SAMN10711869, study PRJNA513367) | rock metagenome | isolation source: Antarctica rocks | place: Antarctica: Victoria Land, Pudding Butte nord | collected 2016-01-03
GGGCCCGATGGCGCGTGCGTCGAGTCGAGCGGATGGCGTCGCTCTGCTGCCTGGCCTACGGGAACCAGTGGGATGCCTATTGGAAGAAGGCCGCGGCCTGATTACCAGAATCCATTACCGCACCCTCGATCCTGAAGATATGGGGGAGGGTCGAACCGTCGCGGATCCCGCAATTTTGGGTTCGTTTTTCCCGGCGGTTCGCTCCGGATGACGATCCCCCTATTTCTAGCGGGAAGGACTCCCGATCAATTTCCCGGGGCTGCCCGATTTATCGCCATCGGGGAGCTAGGGTTCCGGGGGAGGGCCCTCCGGCCCGCCTCGCGATCGGGCCTCATGTCGACATCAACCCGGCCGAGCACCCCGATGAACCGGATCGCAAGCTGGCTCGACCTCCCCCCGGGCCACCTCCCGACGATCCGACGGGCGGTGGGGTTGCTCCTGCTCTGCGTCCTCCCGGAAGTCGTCTTCTGGAGCCACGGAGGACCCGGCCCCTACCATGTCCCCGCCTGGCGGATCGGGGGAGTCTCGGTCGACATCCCTCTACCCCCCCCGAGCCTCGATGCGGCGCTCTGGGGGATCTATGTGGTCGCCGCCGGGGCGATGCTGCTCGACTTCCGATCCCGGGCGGTGCCGGCCGTGGCGGCGGCCATCCTCGGGTACTATGGATGGCGCGACGCCCGGGCCTGCAACTCCAGCTATGTGCAGCTCCTGTTCACGTACCTCGTCGCCTTCCTGTTCGCGCGCGGGCCGGTCCATGGCACGCGCCGGCTGATCCAGTGCAGCCTCACGGCGTGCTACGCCTTCTCGGTCCTCCAGAAGCTGGCGATGCCGGAATGGCGTCAGGGCCACACGCTCGACGACATCCTCCGGTACGGGGACGGGGTCCGGGCGATCTGGGCCCCCCTGCTCCGCCAGCTCGCCCCTCCCGCGGGGCTCGTCCGGCTCCTGGCGCCGGGCGTGATCCTGGTGGAAGTCTTCATCGCCGGGGGCCTGTGGGCGCGACGGACCCGGAAGGCCGCATTCGCCCTGGGGATCGCGCTCCATGCCGGGTTCACCCTCATCTTTCACGGGGTCGACCTCTTCGCGCCGGCGATGCTGACCGGCTACCTGGCATTCCCGGATTCCGGGGAGGAGGTCCCGCCGGGCCCTCCTCCCCGCCGGCTGGAGGTCGTCCTGGCCGCCGCCTACCTGGCATTCCTGATCGCGGTCCCCGCGCGGATCTATCTCCCCCCGATGCGCCCCTGGCATCTCCTGACCCACATGGACCACCTGCCCTGGACCTACTCGATGTTCGCGCAGATGGATCATGTCGACTCGGTGGAGGTCGCCTACCTGGACCGGGACGGGAGCCGCCGGGTCGTCGCGCCGGTCGGTCGGATGCTCGAGGCCAGCTCGGACGCGGACCTCCACGCCCTGGCCCGGGAAGTCCTCCGGGAGCATCCCGACGCCGGCGAGGTCGAGGTCCGGGTCCGATTGACGGTCAACCATCGCCGGGGGCTGGAGAAGCTCGTCCGGGCAATTCGCGGTCGCCCTCCCTCGACGATCGTCCGGGAGTGTCCATGACTTCCAATCGCGGCCGGGCAGGTCGGATCCGCCCCTTCCCTTCACGAAAGGGATATCATCTTCCAGGAAGGGGGGAGGTCGGAGCCGCATTGGGTCCGTTTTCCCCCCGGACATGGGGCACGCGGCCCGGCCGGCGTTGGGTTCGTTCTTCTTCGGCCGGACGGTGCGCCCCGCGCGCCGATCTCCGTGGGTGGTTGGGTTCGTTTTTCCCGACCGACGCGGGGCCGAGTCGCTCCCCGGCCGTTGGCTTCGTTTTTCTTCGATCGTGCGAGGTCTTGCCCTTGAACGCCCCGGATCCCGACCTGCCGTTCCTCGGATCGCTGAGGTGGACCGCCGATGGCCTGATCGCGGCGATCGTCCAGGACTCGGCCACGGGCGATGTCCTGATGATGGCGTGGATGGACGAGCCGGCGGTCCGGCGGACCCTGGCCACGGGCCAGACGCACTTCTATTCGCGGTCGCGGAAGGCGGCCTGGCACAAGGGGGGGACGTCGGGGCACGTCCAGCACGTGGAGTCGATCCACGTCGACTGCGATGCCGACGTCCTCCTGATCCGCGCCCGGCAGGTGGGGGGTGCGTGCCACGAGGGGTATCGCTCCTGCTTCTGGCGGCGGGTCGACGCCGAGGGTCGGCTGGAGGTCGTGGCCGGGCCGGTCTTCGAGGCCGACCGGGTTTACGGGGCGAAGGGGTGATCGGCCGATCCCGGCATCTCGTCTTGCGGATCGGGTGGATTTCCCCTCTCATGGTCGGTTCAACCGAAATCATCCATCACCGGGGATCGCAGCGATGAGCAGCGTCATCAACTTCAACGCCGGGCCCGCCGCCCTGCCCCCCCCGGTCCTGGAGAAGGTCCAGGCCGAGATGATCGACTACCAGGGGGGCGGGATGTCGATCATGGAGATGAGCCACCGCTCCAAGGAATATGAGGCGGTCAACGCCCGGGCCGAGGCCAACTTCAAGCGGCTGATCGGCGTGGGTGACGGCTACCGGGTCCTCCTGATGCAAGGCGGCGCATCGAGCCAGTTCGCCATCGTCCCGATGAATTTCCTGCCCGAAGGCGGGACCGCCGACTACCTGGTGACCGGGACCTGGGGCGAGAAGGCGATCGAGGAGGCCGGGCTCCTGGGCCAGGCCCACCTGTCCGCCTCCACGAAGGAGGGCGGCTATCGCCGGGTCCCCTCGGCCGGCGAGATCCAGCCGAGCGTCGAGCCGGCCTACGTCCACCTGACCTCCAACGAGACGATCCAGGGGGTCCAGTTCCACGACTTCCCCGACACCGGCGGCCGCCCGCTCGTCGCCGACATGAGCAGCGACATCCTGTCCAGGCCGATCGACGCGGGCCAGTTCTCCCTGATCTACGCCGGGGCGCAGAAGAACCTCGGGCCGTCCGGGGTGACCGTCGTCCTGATCCGCGAGTCGTGGATGGAGACGGCCGCCAGGGGCGTCCCGACCATGTTCCGCTACGCCACGCACGCCAAGAACAACTCGCTGTACAACACCCCGCCGACGTTCGCCGTCTACGTGCTCGACCTCGTCCTCCAGTGGATCGACGGGATCGGCGGCCTGGCCGGCGTCTCCGACCGGAACACCCGGAAGGCCCGGACCCTCTACGATGCCATCGACGGGGGCGGCGGCTACTACAAGGGGCACGCCGAGCCCGCGTCGCGGTCGAACATGAACGTCACCTTCCGGCTCCCCTCCGAGGCCCTGGAAAAGCAGTTCGTCGCCGAGGCGCAGGCGGCCGGGATGGTCGGCCTGGCCGGGCACCGCTCGGTCGGCGGGGTCCGCGCGTCGATCTACAACGCCATCGGCGTGGGGGCGTGCGAGTCCCTCGCCTCGTTCATGGGCGATTTCGCCGCGAAAAACGGATGATATGATAACCTTTTCACACCATGATGACCGGACCCCGATCCCCCTTCACCGAAAGCCCACTCCCCGGGGGGGACGCCGGTCGTTAGACTGGTCATTCCGGCTCGCGGGCCCGTCGCCCGTGCCGCCGGTCGAGGGGTCGCGACGCCGATGAGGAAGCCTCGCCTGATGACGCCGGGGCCGTCCCCGGTCCCGGAAGACGTCCTCCTGGAGATGGCCCGGCCGGTGATCCACCACCGGTCGGCCGAGGCCCGGGCGGTGCTCGTCGAGGTCGTCGACGGCCTGAAATACGTCTTCCAGACGCGCAACGACGTGCTGATCCTGGCCTCCTCGGGCACGGGCGCGATGGAGGCGGCGGTCGTCAACTCGGTCCCTCCGGGCGGCAAGGCGATCGTGCTCGACGCCGGCTGGTTCGCGTCGCGGTGGGGCGTCCTCTGCCGGACCTTCGGCGTCGAGCCGGTGATCGTCCCGACCGAGTGGGGCCAGGCCGTCGACCCCGACCGGGTCGCCGGGGCGCTCCGCGAGCACCCCGACGCGTCGGCCGTCTTCGGGACCCTGAGCGAGACGTCCACCGGGACCGGCCACCCGGTCGAGGCGATCGGCCGGGTCGTGGCCGCGACCCCGGCGCTGTTCGCCGTCGACGGGATCTCGGGCGTCGGCGCCATGGAGTGCCGGTCCGACGCCTGGGGGATCGACCTGCTCTGCGTCGGCTCGCAGAAGGCCCTGATGATCCCGCCCGGCCTGGCGTTCGTCGCCGTCAGCCCCAAGGCCTGGGATCGGATCGACGCCTTCGAATCGCCGAGCTATTACTTCAACCTCAAGAAGGCCCGGAAGTCGATGGCGGATTTCGCCACCCCGTTCACCCCGGCCCATACCCTGATCGCCGGCCTCCGGGTGGCGCTGGGGCGGATCCGGGCCGAGGGGATCGAGGCCGTCTGGGACCGGCACCGGGCCATGAGCGAGGCATGCCGGGAGGGGATCCGGGCGCTCGGCCTGGAGCTGTTCAGCGGCCGGCCGGCCGAGGGCCTGACCGCCTTCCGGGTCCCCGACGGCCTCAAGGACGCCGCGATCCGTGCCGGGCTGGTCGACCGGTTCGGGATCACGACCATCGGCGGCCAGGACAGGCTCAAGGGGAAGATCATCCGGGTCGGCCACATGGGATACATGGACGAACTCGACGTCGTCGCCGGCCTGGCGGCGCTGGAGATGGTCCTGGACGACCTCGGGTACGCGGTCGAGCCCGGCCGGGCCGTCTCGGCGGCCCAGCGGGTCCTGATCGGGCGGCGTTCGTAAATGTCCGGTCGTCCCCGGCCGGGATCCGAGGCCGGCGGCGACCATCCAAGGAGCCCTGCATCGTGGCGCATCGCGTGTTGGTGACGGACAAGTTGCCCGAGGAAGGGCTGGCCCTGCTCCGGGGGGCGCCCGGGCTGGAAGTGGTGGTCAACACCAAGATCGCGGCCGACGTGCCGGCCCTGCGCGCGGCCCTGGCCGAGGCGGACGGGATCGTGATCCGGTCGGGCACGCAACTGACGGCCGAGGTCCTCAAGGACCAGACCCGGCTCAAGGCGATCGTCCGGGCCGGGGCGGGGGTCGACAACATCGACGCGGCGTCGGCGACCCGGCAGGGGATCGTCGTGATGAACACGCCGGGCGGCAACACGATCTCGACGGCCGAGCATACGATGGCCCTGCTCCTGGCCCTGTCCCGGAACGTGGCCCCGGCCTGCGAGAGCCTCAAGGCCGGCCGATGGGACCGGAGCAAGTACACCGGGACCCAGCTCGAAGGCAAGACGCTCGGCGTCGTCGGCCTGGGCCGAGTCGGCCTGGCCGTGGCCAGGCGGGCGCTCGGGTTCGAGATGCAGGTGGTCGGCTACGACCCGTTCCTCTCGCCCGAGAAGGCCCTGAGCCACGGCGTCGAGAGCATCGCCAAGCTGGACGACCTCTGGGGCCGGTGCGATTACATCACGATCCACACCCCGCTCTCGGCCGAGACCCGCAACCTGATCGGGGCCGCCGAGCTGGCGAGGATGAAGCCCGGCGTCCGCCTGATCAACTGCGCCCGGGGCGGGCTGATCGACGAGGCCGCGCTGATCGCGGCCCTGGACAAGGGCCAGGTCGCCGGCGCGGCGGTCGACGTCTTCGAGCCCGAGCCGCCCCCGGCCGGGCTCCCGCTGGTGATGCACCCCAAGGTCCTGGTCACGCCCCACCTGGCCGCCTCGACCGAGGAGGCCCAGCTCAACGTGGCCATCGAGGCGTCGCGGCTCCTGATCGACTTCTTCGGGACCGGCCGGGTCCGGTTCGCCGTGAACATGCCCTCGCTCGAACGCGCCGAGCTGGACGAGATCCGGCTCTACCTGGACCTCGGCCGGAGGCTGGGGATGCTCCACGCCCAGATGGACCGGGGGACCGCCCGGGGCGCGACGCTCCGATACCGGGGCGAGGTCGCGGGCAAGAACACCAAGCTGATCACGGCCAGCTTCGCCGCCGGCTGGATGGAGGCCGCGCTCGACGAGCCGGTCAACCTGGTCAACGCCGAGGTCCTGGCCCGGGACCGGGGGATCGCCATCGTCGAGGAGACGTCGAGCGACCCGGGCGACTTCGGCACCATGATCCAGGCCGAGGTCACCACCGACGAGAAGACCTATGTCGCCGCCGGGACCCTGTTCGGCAAGGAGTTCGTCCGGCTGGTCCGGATCGGCCCGTACCGGCTCGACGCCCACCTCGACGGCAACCTGCTGATCTTCACCCACAACGACCGGCCCGGCCTGATCGGCTTCATCGGCACGACCTTCGGCCGCCACGGGGTCAACATCGCCCAGATGAACGTCGGTCGCGAGAAGCCCGGCGGCCATGCCATCGGCGTCGTGAACGTGGACGCGGTCCCCTCCCAGGCGGCCCTCGACGAGGTCAAGGCCCACCCCGACATCCTCAGCGTCAGCCTGATCTCGCTGCCCGAGGTCGGGGCCACCCCGCCCTGGCTCGCCGGCTGAACCGGGCCGGGCCGGCCCCCCTCATCGGCCGGCCCGCCCGGCCCCCTCGGCCAGGGCCCGGCGGACCTCCTCGTCGTCGGGATGCTCGCCGAGGGCCCGGCGGAGCGACCCTTCGGCCGCGGGGAAGTCTCGACCGGCGAGGATCAGGGCGTGCTCGCGACGCCCCTCCTCGACCGGCAGGCCCAGCTCGACGGCCCGTTGCAGGGCCTCCTCGGCGTCGGTGATCCGGCCCTGCCGCCTGGCGACCCGGACCCACAGGAGCCGCGGCCGGGTCCGCCCGGGCTCTTCCGCGATCAGGAGGTCGAGCCGGGCCTCGGCCTGTTCGAGCCGACCCGCGGCGACCTCCCTCTCGGCCATCCGATACCGGATCTCCCGCCTGACGCCGGGGTAGGCGAGCCGACCGGCCACCCCCAGCCCCGCCAGGACCACCGCCCCGGCGGCCAGGCGACGGGCCATCGCCCGTCGACGGCCCGCGGCGGGAACGGCCGATCCATCGGCCCCGGCGCTCACTTCCGGGCCATCCGACGGTCGGCCCCGGGCGGATCGCCCACCTCGCGCCGGAAGGCCGAGCCCATGAACTCGGGATGCTCGAAGCCGGCCGGCTGGCGGGGCGTTGCCGGCGAGATGATCCCGTCGCCGTCCCCATCCTCGGGCCATCGCGGGGGGCGGCCGGTCCGGGCCCGCTGCTCCCGGAAGATCGACCACGACCGACGCGTGTGGACGTGACGACGGACACCCCGGAGGATCCTCCGCCGGTGGACGCCGGGCGTCTCGACGATCAGGGCCACTCGCCGCCGACGGGCCATCGGGCGCCCCTCCGATCCGTCCCCCGCCGGGGCATCCCCCGGCCAGGGCCGACGATCGGCCGGCCCGGCCCCATCATCAATGAGGCTCATCCTCGTTTCAAGGGATCGATTGCCGGGAAGGCGGGCCGATCGGTCGGATCCCCCGACGACCGGCAGGGCGCCGGCGACCGGCAAACCTTGGCACCCCGAACCCGGTCGCCCGCGCGTCCGGGACCCTGCGCCCATCGAATCCCAGCCATCTCCCGATCCGGGGCGGACCCCCGAGGAGCGGGCCGCGACGACCAATTCTTTCGGTTTCGCCGGGTCGGCCCTTCCGCCCCGAAGTCCGGCCGCTTAAACTGGGCGGATCGCGAGGCCCGGGCCGCGTCATCTCGCCGTCGAGGCGCCCGATCGTCCGCGCCGGCCACATCGAGGGTCTCCACCGTGTACCGGCCCGCCCCGACGCCCCGCCCCCGGATCTCCGCCCTGATGCTCGCCCTGGCGGTGCTGGCGCCGTCGCCGGCGGCGATCGCCCAGATGGGCGGCGGCGAGCAGCTCAACAAGCTCCTGAGCAACCCCGAGACCGACCCGGCCAAGATCGAGGAGATGAAGAAGGAGCGGCAACGCGCCCCGATCGAATTCTTCCGGTCGCAGGTCCTCCCCAACGATGTCCTCCCCTACATCAAGGCGAACCACTGGTCGATGGTCGGCCTGGAGATGCGGGCCAACCACGAGGACTACGCCGGGTCGATCCAGTCGAGGCCGGTCATGCTGGCCGGCCAGCCCCACGAGATCGTCTTCCGCCGCGACGTCCTGCTGAAGAAGGCGGCGCGGTCGAGGGTTACGCTGCCGATCCTCCTGCCGGGGGTCCCCAAGGAGATCGGCTTCCAGTTGATCCGCCCCGACGCGATCCGTCAGGACGAGGAGTGGCTGGCGTCGCTCCGGGTGCTCGAGCCCCACCAGCAGATGGTCATCGTCCTGTCCAAGAACGCCAATGACCATTACAACCGATGGTCGCAATACCGGGCGGTCCTGCCGTCGGCGGCCCGCCGGGACGACCCGATCCAGCTGGAGAAGCTCCGGTATTATCGGATGGTCCTCCCCCTGGAGCCGGACAAGCCGATGCTGTCGTCGCACCCGCTGACGTGGTCGCCGATCAGCCACGTGATCTGGGACGGCATGGCACCCGAGCTGATCGGGGTCGCCCAGCAGCAGGCGATGGTCGACTGGCTCCACTGGGGCGGGCAACTGGTGATCGTCGGCGGGGCCGGCCCGGCCTTCGCGCCGCTCCGCGAGAGCTTCCTGGGCCCCTACCTGCCGGCCGAGCCCTCGGGCGAGAACGTGTCGCGGACCGGGGCCGAGCTGAAGCCGCTCTCCGACGCCTACCCGCCCACGGCCGCGACGTTCGACGCCGACGACCCCCAGGCGTCGAACATCCCGTTCCGCGAGGTGTGGCGGGCGATCGGCAAGCGATACAGGCCCCCGGCGCCGATCCTGACGGCGCCCAAGAAGCCGATCTACGTCGCGGCGCTGAGGCCCAAGCCGGGCGCGTCGACCATCCCGCTGGGGGGCCCGGGCGACCCGCCCCTGGGCGTGGAGTGGCGGGTCGGCCGCGGCCGGGTCCTGATGCTCGCCGTCAGCCTGTCCGACCCCGACCTGTCGGGCTGGGCCGGGTTCGACACGATGGTCCGCCGGGTCGTCCTCCGCCGCCCCGAGGAGCGGATGGTCGAGGATTTCGGGCACAACCCGTCCGGGGCCGGGGGCTTCCACCCGCCCCGGTTCGAGCCGCTGGTGGGGACGGAGTTGACCCAGGTCCGCTACCTGGCGCGCGACCTCGGGGCGCCGACCCGTCGGGCCCTGGACGAGGACAACCTGCCGACCACGCAGGGATACACGGTCAACGGCGCGCCGGCCGATTCGCCCTACGCCATCCCGGTCGGCGAGTGGCTCGACTCGGCCGCCCTGCCCGACCTGGGCCGCGACAAGCTGGAGAAGGCCTCGGGCATCGAGATCCCCGGCCGGATGTTCGTCCTCAAGGTGATCCTGGCCTACATCTTCGCCCTGATCCCGCTGAACTGGGCCATCTGCCGGTATCTGCTCCGCCGCCGCGAGCTGGCCTGGATCGTGGTGCCGACCCTGTCGCTGGCCTTCGCCATCGGCGTCGAGCGGGCCGCCGCCTACGACGTGGGTTACGACTCGTCGTGCGACGAGGTCGACCTGATCGAGACCCAGGGCGATTACCCCCGGGGGCACGTCAGCCGGTTCGCCTCGCTCTACTCGACCGGCCGCGTCAAGTTCTCGATCTCGTACCCCAACGACCCCACCGCCCTGGCGCTCCCGCTGGCCACCGGCCGGACGGTCCGGGGCGAGGACGTGACGCAGTCGAGCTTCCAGACCCAGCCGGTCCCGGCCCTCACCGGCTTCCAGGTCCAGCCCCGGAGCCTCGGCCTGTTCCGGGCCGAGCAGATGGCCAACCTGCCCGGGACGGTCACGATCACGCCGGCCGGCCAGGGCCCCAGGACGGTCGAGAACGGCAGCGGCCTGGACCTCAACGACGCCTGGGTCGTCGAGGTCGGGGCGCCCTCCCCGCCCCCCACCACGTCCGATCCCGATCCGGGCTACAAGCTCAAGGCCGTCGCCCTGGGCCCGATCGCCGCCGGGGCCAAGGTCCCGCTGGGCGCGATCGCTGAGGTCGAGCCGCGGGTGGGCCCCGGCGCCGGCCAGCTCGAACCCGGCCCGTTCCTCGACCTCCTGCTCCGCAATTCGGTCGCCTCCGGGCCCGAGGAGGTCGGCGAGCTCCGGCTCATCGCCTGGTCGGGCAAGCCGCTGCCCGGCCAGGTCATCGAGCCGGCGGTCGACCGCCACCGGGGTTTCACCCTGATGGTCGCCCACCTCGAACCGGCCCCGCTGCCCGACCCGGCCTCCCTCCGCTATAACGCGGTGGCCAGGGGGCCCGAACGCATGCCGAAAGAGGTCCTGACCCCACAGCCCGACCCCAGCATGACGCCCCGCCGGGGGATCCGCGGGAGCATGATGCCCGGGATCCCGGCCCCGACGGCGCCGGCCCCTCCGGTGATCACCGTCGAGCCGATGCCGGCCCCGACGCCGGCGCAGCCCGAACCCGATGCGCCGGCGCCCCCGAACCCGAACGCCCCGGAGGCCGCCCGCCCATGATCGAGGTGAACCACTTCACCAAGCGGTACGGCGAATTCGTGGCCGTCGACGACCTCAACCTGTCGATCGGCAAGGGTGAGGTGTTCGGCTTCATCGGCCCCAACGGGGCGGGCAAGAGCACGACCATCCGCTTCCTCGCCACGCTCCTCCGCCCGACCTCGGGTGAGGGGCGGATCGGCGGCCACTCGGTCGTCGACGACCCGATGGCCGTCCGCAAGCTGATCGGCTTCATGCCCGACGACTTCGGCGTCTACGACGGCATGAAGGTCTGGGAATTCCTCGACTTCTTCGCCGTCGCCTACGAGATCCCCCGGGCCTATCGCAAGAAGATCATCGGCCAGGTCCTCGAGCTCCTCGACCTGACCCACAAGCGCGACGACTACGTCAACGGCCTGTCCAAGGGGATGAAGCAGCGGCTCTGCCTGGCCAAGACGCTGGTCCACGACCCGCCCGTCCTGATCCTCGACGAGCCCGCCTCGGGCCTCGACCCCCGCGCCCGGCTGGAGATGAAGGCGCTGCTGTCCGAGCTGCGCGGGATGGGAAAGACGATCCTGATATCCAGCCACATCCTCTCCGAGCTGGCCGACTTCTGCACGTCGATCGGGATCATCGAGCGCGGCAAGCTCCTGGCCGCCGGCAGCATCCAGGAGATCCAGCGTCAGCTCCGGGCCCACCGGGTCCTCAAGGTCCGGGTCCTCGACGAGGACACAGAAAACGCCGCCTCGATCCTCCGCGCCGAGGCCGGAGTCAAGTCGGTCGAGACGTACGATCACACCCTCACCGCCGAGTTCGACGGCGAGGACGAGGACCTCGCCCGCCTCCTCGGCCGCCTGATGGCCAGGGGCGTCGGCGTCCACTCCTTCGCCGAGGAGGCCCTGAGCCTGGAAGAAGTGTTCATGATGATCACCAAGGGGATCGTCAACTGAAAAGCCGGATCCTCGCGAGATCTTGCATGTCTTCGGGAGCCATCATCATGGAAGCAGGCCAGTTCGAGCGGTCCTTGCGGGCGTTCCAGCGTCGGTCCCCGTTCCGGCCGTTCACGGTCGCCCTGGTCAACGGGGACCGCTTCCAGGTGGATCACCCGGAAGCCCTCGTCTCGCGGGACGGGGTTGCGGTCTTCATCGCCGCCGGCGGGGTGCCGACTTTGTTCGACCACAGCAGCGTCAGCCAGTTCGTAGGCGAGCCGATAGGACAACCGTCCGCCTGAACGTGCCTCGCGGCGGGCCGGCACCGGGGATCTCCGGGCCCCCTTCGATCGTGATCCTTGATCGGTCATCGGGGGTCCTTCGATCTGCAATTTGACAACCTTCGATCGGCCATCTCCATGATCTTCCGCGACAACCCCGTGCTGATCCGCGAGCTGCTGGTGAACCTCCGGTCGAGCCGGGCGTTCACGCTCCAGCTCCTCTACGTCTCGTTCCTGGGCGTGGTGGTGTACTTCGCCTGGCCGGCGGAGGGGAAGCTGGTCAGCGCCGACCTGTCGCAGCGGCTGTTCAACATGTTCTTCCTCGGCCAGTTCTTCCTGGTCGCGCTGGTGGCACCCGCGTTCGCGGCGGGGAGCATCACGGGGGAGAAGGAGCGGAAGACCTATGAGATGCTCCTGGCCAGCCCGCTCAGCCCGACGAGCATCCTGGTGGGCAAGCTGCTCAGCTCGCTCACCTATCTGGTCCTCCTGATCACCTCCAGCCTGCCGCTGATGATCCTCTGCTTCCTCCTGGGCGGGATCCTGCTCTCGGAGATCACCCGGGCTTATCTGATCCTGGTCCTGGCCGCGGGGACGTTCGGCCTGCTCAGCCTGGCGTGTTCGAGCTACTTCAACCGGACCAGCTCGGCCCTGGTGGTCAGCTACCTGGTGATCCTCCCCCTGGCGGTGGTCTGCGTGGTCCTGACGCAGACGAGGGAGGTGGTCCTGCGCGACTTCGTGTCGATCGCGGTGCTCCCGCCGTGGTGCCTGGCGATCTGGGCGGTGGTGATCCTGCTGGTCAACCGCCGACTGCTCCGGCCGCCCGACGTCGGGAGCGAGGGCAAGGAGGTCGTCGACGAGGAGCAGGAGATGAAGTACGCCATCGGCGTCGTCATCGACCGCGACCTGTTCCCCGACAAGCTGTTCGCCCCGGCCAAGCGCCCCGACCTGATGCCCGACGGCACCAACCCGGTGCTCGACAAGGAGCTCCGGAGCGAGATCTTCAGCCAGGGGACGCTGATGCTCCGGGTGGTGATCCAGGTGAGCATGCTCCTGTCGATCCCCCTGATGGCCGCGCTGCTGTTCCTCAGGCCGGAGAACGCGGGTTATTATGTCTCCTATGTCCTGACGTTCAACCTGCTGGTCGGCCCGGTCTTCTCGGCCGGGAGCATCACCCAGGAGCGCGAGCGGCAGACGCTCAACCTGCTCCTGACGACCCTGCTCACCCCCGGCAAGATCGTCTTCGCCAAGCTCCTGGCGGCGCTCCGGGTCTCGACCGTCCTGACGTTCCTGCTCACCGAGCAGCTCCTGCTGGCCTACCTGCTGATCCCCGAGCTCCGCGACTCGGCCTGGACCCTCCTGGTGTTCCTGGCGATCATCGCGACGACCTGCCTGGCGACCTCGACGATTGGCCTGCTCTGCTCGGCCCTGTCGCGCAAGACCTCGGTGGCGATGGTCGTGACGTACATGGTCCTGCTGGTCCTGTTCGTCGGCCCGATCGGGGTCCGCTCGTACCTCGAAGGCTTGACCAACATCTCGTATGAGCAGATCGAGGCGCTGACGATCACCAGCCCGTATTCGGCGGCCTTCAGCGTCCCGATGAAGTTCAGCCAACGCTCGCAGCCCGACGCCTCGGCCGCGAGCCTGATGCTCAAATCCACCCTGATCCCCGGGCTCCGACTCCCGGTCTGGGCCGCGTTCCTGCTGCTCTACCCGATGCTCGCCGTGGTCCTCTACGGCGCGACCTACGTCGCGTTCCGCTACCGATGGTGGAAGGCCGGCGGGACCGGATAGCGGCGACCCGAGCCCCGGGGTGGGCCGGGGCCCCCGGCGTCGGGCATCCGGGCGTCGGGGCGGACCGCCCCGAGACCGCCCGTGATGTCGCCCCGGTCGCCCCCTTGCCGCGTCGTTTGCATTGCGTTATCCTGATGCGTCTCGATTCCGGCGGCGATGTGGCCGTGGGGCGTCCATCCTTGATGGGCGATCAAAGGATGAGGATGACGTGATGAAGACGCGATCGGGAATCCTCCTCGGCCTCGCCCTCGCCTTCCCGCTGCTCTCGCCCTCGCGCGCCGACGCGAGGGGGGGGCTCCTCCTGATCACCCATGGCGACCGGATCGGCCACGTCGGAGACGGGCCCACGCAGGAACTCAAGGGCAGCAAGGTCGGGTACAAGTACAGCTATTTCGGCGTGTTCTGGGTCGATCTCTGGACCTGGGGCGGATCTTACTGCGTCTACGAGAGGACGGGATTCCGCCCGATCCAGCCCCCCCTGGCCGCCTCGCTCCTGGGGATCAAGGAAGATGAGCTGTCGCCGCCGTTGCTGTACCGATTCCCGCTCGGCCTCCTGATCGGGGGGTCGATCCTGGGGCTGATGGCGCTGGTGGGCCTCTTCCAGTCGATGGGCGCCAGACGTCAGCAGAAGGCCGCGGACCGGGCGGCCGAGCAGATGCAGGACCCGAATTATCGCCGGGCGGTGGAGGTCATGAACGAGGAATACGCCCGGCTGGGCCAGGCCGCCGAGGGCCGGGAATCGGACCCGTTGGGCGGGATCGACGAGAAGGAGCGGATCCGATCCGCCTTCGACGCCGGGGTCCACCACCTGGTCCAGAACGGCGTCGACCGCGCCGAGGCCGAGCGCGACCTCCGATCGCTGACCAACCCCTGAACCTTGGCGATGGGGGACGGTTCACCGGCCGAGGGCCCGGCGCGCGCCGGTCGCGGAGTCGGAGGCGGCCTTGAGGGCCCGGCCGATGATCGCGGCGGCGTCCCTGGTGATGGGGCCGTCGATCAGGGGAGACGGGCCCTGGGTGGGGCCGAAGCGGGTCCCGTCGGGCATCCAGGCGGCCACCAGGCTCCGCGAGGCGATGAACATGGCGACCAGGCGGTCGTCCGCGTCGAACAGGGCGACCTGGCCCAGGACGTCGACCACGGCGGTCAGCTCGGCCCGGGCGCAGGCGATGAATCGGCGCGGGTCGTAATCCAGGATCGAGGGCCGGGGGGTCGACCGGGTCGCCGGCCGGTCGATCGGCCAGGGGGTCCCCTCGCCGTCGACCCGGGTCGATCCGTCGGGGAGGGATGAGACGGCCAGGCGGTCGCCGTCCCATCGGATCAGGTTGGCGTGCCTGCCGACCCGGATCACCATCCCGTACCGGCCCAGGGTGACCGTCGGGTCGGGGTGGGCCTTCCCCTTGGCGGTCACCAGGACCGGATGGGGGGCCCCGAAGGTCTCGCGGACTTCGAGCTGACGCCCGCCCACGCGGCGGGCGATCCAGAGGCCGTCGGGCGAGAGGACGAAGCTCCCCGGTTCGGAGGACAGGGGATCCAGGGTGCGGGTCGGGACGCCGGCCGGGCCGCAGAACAGGCGGAGTTGCCGCCGGTCGCGGCCCGGCGCGCGGACGACCAGGGCCAGGACGCCGCCGCGGAGCTGGGCGTGGTCGACCCAGAAACCTCGGAGATCGGGCCGGCCGTCGGAGAGCGGGCGGAACGCCTCCCAGGGGGGGACGACCCGGGAGAGCTCAATCTCACCGGTGGCACGGTCGAGCCGGATGGCCCCCCCCCGGCCCGGATCGGGCGTCCCCTCGTCGACGATCGCCAGGCCGGGCGGGGGGACGGAGAGGTCGGCCGCCATCGCGAAGGCCAGCCCCACCCGCGCCGGGGTTTGGACCGCGGGATCGTCCGGGCGGAAGACCGCCCCGGTCGAGAGGTCGAGGGCGCGGGCCAGGTCGCGGCCTCGGGCGACCACGACGTGCGACTCTCGCGAATAGGCCCAGAGCCACTCACCCTCGGAGGACGGGGAGAGGACGGAGGCCCGGGCCGTCCGGGAGGTGAAGTCGTAGTGCATCGCCACCAACGACCGACCCACCCGACCGCCGACGACGAAGCCGTCGGCGACGCCCAGGACCGCGTCGACCTGCTCCAGGACATCGTCGCCGACCCGGGCCCGGGGCAGGACCTCGGCCATCGATCCCTCGACACTCCAGGCATGGAGCATCCCCCGGTGGGTGCAGAGCAAAAGCCATCGCCCGGCGTGGTCGAAGTCGAACAGGGGCCGCTCGATCCGGTGGAGGACGCCGAGCCGGAACGGGAACCCGACCGGCTCGACGTCGCCGCGCCAGCTCCGGGGGTCGAAGCCGGGGTCGGGCCGGGCCGGCGGCCGGGGCGCGGGCGAGGACGGGGCGAAGTCGACCCGGAAGTCGCCGATCTTGACCGGGACACACCGCCTCCACTCGCGGAACTGGACCTGGCCGGGCTCGTCGATCGCGACCGAGAAGACGCGGGTCCCGGCCGCGGCGCCGCCGGTTGCCGCGGCGAAGCCGGGCTCGGCGACGTTCCGGGGGTGGGTCAGGACCACCACGTCGCGCCTCGTCCCTCCCGGCCGGCCCAGGACCCGCTCCAGGGCCGGTCCGGGCCCGGGCGTCAGGTCGCTCGCCTCCCAGAGGGCGCCGAGGGCCTCGTCGTCGGCCTCGATCGGGTCGACCAGGGCCCCCCCCGAGCTGGTCCCGCCGACGAGCAGGGCCAGGCCCCGGCGGGCCGCTAGCCTGCCGAAGGCGATCGCCGAGGCCGACAGGGCGTGGCGGACCCGGCCCCAGGTCCGGACCCCCTGGTCCAGGAGGATTACCAGCTCCTCGGTGACCGGGGCGTGCGGCTCCTCGCGGTGGAAGTAGAGCAATTCGTTCTCGGCGAACCGGCGGAGGAACTCCACGTCGTCGACGGCGAACTGGCTGGGGAGGATCTCCTCGGGCCGGCCCCGGGTCGACACGTCGGCATAGCCGCCGGTCGGCAGGGCGGTCCGGGCCATCCGTCGGGGGGGTAATGTCAGCGCGGCGACGAGCTGGGAGACGATCGGCACGGCGGCCGCGATCCGATCGCGCCCGGCCAGCGCCTCCAGGGCCGCCTCCAGTGTCCTCGGCCTGAGGGCCGCGATCGTCCCGGCCACGCGATCGCCCGGGTCGGCCAGGGGGGGCCGGCCGTGCCGGAGCCAGCTCTCGACCTCGGCGGCGGTGGCCCGTTTCAGGGCGTTCAGGAACCCCATCTCGAAGTCGATCGCGCCCATCGGGAGGGGCCCCGATTCGGCCCCGAGGGGCGCCGTCGCGACCCGTTGCACCGCCAGGGCCGACGCCATCGAGCCGTGGGCGAGCCGGAGGCAGACCTCCGTCGGGTCGGGCGCGTCGACCGCCGCCGGGACATCCCGGCAGAGCCAGGCGCAGAGCGCCCCGGCGTTCCGGAGCGGCCGGCCGGCCTCGCGGAATGCGGTCGCCAGGTCGTCCGACCGCCGGAGGAGTTCCCATCCCAACCCGAAGACCAACAGGGCCGGGCCGGAGGGGCCCTTCGGCTCCTCGCCCAGCCGACGGAGCAGGGAGAGGATATAGGAGAAGTGGATCAGGGGACCGACCGAAACATATCCCTCCAGGAACAGCGCGATCTCGGCCGCGAACGCGAACGTCGTCCCGTCCGGGTGCTCGACCGCGTCGCCGGCGGCGGACCACCTCAGCGAATATCGGTTCCCCTCGTAGTCGTCCGGGATCCGGAGATAGGCGACCTCCCGGCTCATGGCCGCCAACCCCCCGCCGCGAGCCGGACCCCGGCGCGGGTCAGCGGCCGGAACGCCTCGCCGGGGATCGCCTCGACGATCACCCCCCCACCGTCCGGGATGAGCCGGATGACCTCGTCGACCGCCCCGCCCATCGCCTCGGCGATCGCCCGCTCCGGGAGCATTGGCCGGGTCTCGAAGCCCATCGGCACCAGCACCCGACTTCCCCAATATCGTTCCGCACCCGGCAAGGGCGGGGGCGGACTCCCGATCAGCAATGCCAGGTCCCCACAGACCGCCCCCCGGACCGCCTCCAGCTCGGCCGAGGTCGCGGAATCGGCCCATCGGCCGACCTCGGACATCGGGCAGAGCGCCGCGGTGGCCGGGCGCGGTCGACCGCCCCGGACCAGCCGGATCGCCGAGGGCCGGATCGGATCGCCCGAGGGCCGCTCCGCCGAGAAGGGCGCGGGGATCACCGCCCTCGCCAGCGGGATCGGCTCGCCGACCGGGGACACCCCGAAGGCCGGGAGCCGCTGCCCCGGCCGATGCCAGGCGTCGCCCCGACGCTCGAACAGCTCGATCCCGGCAGCAGGCAAGATCGCCCGAAGGACCCGATCATCGCCATCCTCCCAGGCCACCCAGGCCGAATCTCCCTCCAATCGGACCAGAATCCCCTCATTCCCCCGGAGTCCCGCCAGGGAGCGAAGGGCCGACGCCGGGATCCTCGCCAGGGTGACATGCTCCAGAGTCGACTTCACTTGTGGGATCCATGGTGCGAGACTTCGACGGGGGAGGGACATCGAGCGGCTCGGATGGGACGGGTCGGGCCGGGCGAACCCGACGCCCCCGGGAAAAACGAACCCAACCGCCCCGGGCCCGATCGTCCTTCGGAATCATGATCGAGACGGCGCCCCGTGCTGCATCCGCCTTCCCGGCCGATCCCGATCAGGTCATCCGGGTGGCGATCCACCGGACGGCGTTGGTCACGATCCGGAGCGGGATCGGTTGCTTGTAGATCGGGTAGGTCTCGTGGCCGGGCCGGAAGTAGAAGACCTTGCCCTTGCCGATCTTCCAGACCATCCCGCTGCGGAACCACTCGCCGGGGGCCCATCGCTCCTCCAGGATCACCTCGTCGGGGTCGGGGACGTGGAATGGCTCGTCGTACATCTCGGTCTGGGGGAGTTCGAACTGGCGGGGGACCCCCTCGGCGATCGGGTGGCCCGGGCTGATAACCTGGGCCGAGCTGGGCGTCGCCTCGCGGCCGTAGGCCGGGAAGCAGCAGATCGGCAGGTGGAGTTCGACCCGGGTGAGGCCCCCGGGGAGCTTCCGGGCCGTGGAGAACGGGGTGACCCGGGCGTCGCGTTTCGGGGTCGTGTAGCGCTGCGGCGGGGGGACCTCGGCGATCTCGACCTTGTCGCCCCCCCCGGCCCATCGCCCCTCGGCGTCGAGCCGGGCGCGCTCGTTCATTGCCTCGACGAAGGGCGTCGACCAGTGCGCCGAGTGGAGCGCGATCAGGCCGAGCGTCCCGGCCTTGATCCGCCCGACGATCTTCCGGCCGACCTCCGGCGCGATCTCCTTGTGGCGGACGTGGCCCCACCAGACCAGGACCTGGGCGTCGCCGATCGCGGCCGGCGAGAGGCCCTGATCGGGGTCGTCCAGGCCGACCGAGGCGACCGAGAGCCCCGGCTGCGATCGGAGATGGTCGGCGATCCGGTTGCCGAGGAAATCGTCGTAGGCCTTCTTCTGCGCCGGCTGCCGCTCGTCCCAGACGACGACCCGGATCGGCGCGACGTCGGCCGCCGGGGCGTTCGAGGTCAGGAGGGCCTGGCCGGCGACGGCGGCGGAAGCGGCCAGGAAATCGCGTCGGGTCGGGCGGGTCCCCATCGGAAGCCCTCGGGGCGGTCGGAAGTCGGATACCTCGGGAGATTTCTCGATCATAACGCCGCCCGACCCGATCGGCAAAAGCGGTCGCCCCCGATTCTTCCCGCGATGGCCCGGGAGCCCGATCCGGGTGCTATGACGATGGTATCCGTGGTCGATTCCCTTGGATCGATCGGTGCCGTCTTGTACGATGGTCGGTCCCGCGATCGCCCTCCATTCGCCCGCTTGAGGTGACCACCGCATGCTCGATGCGCTGAAGTCGAAGATCAAGGATTGGAGGGAGGAAGATCGGTACGCCTATGTGACCGAGCCGATCCACCGGGCGCGCTCGGCCTACCGCCAGGTCATGAGGTCGTTATTCTTCCCCCGACTGATCGATGAGATGAAGCGACTGGGCCCGATCGATGATCCCGAGGTGCTCTGGGAGAAGGTCTCGGGGGGGTTCTACGGGATCGTCTCGCCGATCCAGAATCACGAGGAGATCCTCGCGCTGCTCCGCCTGCTCAAGGCGGTCCGGCCCTCGCGCGTCATGGAGATCGGGACCGCCAACGGCGGGACGCTCCTGATGTTCTCGCGGGTCATGGCGCCGGACGGGAGGCTGATCAGCATCGACCTGCCCGGCGGGCCGGGAGGGGGCGGCTATCCCGAGTGGAAGGTCCCGCTCTATCGGGCGTTCGCGATGCCGGGCCAGGATCTCGAATTGATCCGGGGCGACACGCACGACCCCGACGCCCTCCGCCGGACCGAGGCCTGGCTGGCCGGCGACCGGCTCGACTTCCTCTTCATCGACGGCGACCACTCCTACGAGGGTGTGAAGCAGGACTTCGAGACCTTCGGGCCGCTGGTCCGCCCCGGGGGGATCATCGCCTTCCACGACATCGAATTCTGCGAAGGCGTCCGGCAATTCTGGCAGGAACTCCGGCCGACCCGCCCGACCGAAGAATTCCTCGGTTCTCGCGGCCAGGTCTACGGGATCGGGATCGTCCGGGCCTGACGGATCCCGATCCGCGGGCCATCCTGCCGGGCCCCGACGGTCGCCCCCGACCAAATATTATCGACGGTCGGACGTCATCAGGGGAGCGAGGCCGGATCCGAAAGGATTCGGGAACCCGCGCCCCGGCGCGATCGTCTAACGCGCGGGTCTCCGGAGGGGATCGGTCCAGGGGTCGGACGGTCGCCGATCGGCGGCCCGCACCAGGGGAGGGTCGATGATGAAGCCGCGAAGACTCGGATGGATGGCCTTGGGGCTGCTGGTCGTCCTGGCGCCGGGGCGGACGGCCCGGTCTCAGGGATTCGTCGTCGACCGCCACATCCACCGGATGCCGGTCCCGGTGGCCCGGGCGTACGAGATCCGCGAGGTGTCGATCGACGCCCGGATCCGCGATCAGGTGGCCGAGGTCCAGGTCGCCCAGACGTTCCACAATCCCGGCTCGGTCCAGATCGAGGCCGAATACCTGTTCCCGCTCCCCGAAGACGCGGGGGTCCAGAACCTCGTATTGATGGTCGACGGCCACGAGCTCCCCGGCCGGCTCCTGCCCAAGGACGAGGCCCGGCGGATCTACGAGGAGATCGTCCGGACCAAGCGCGACCCGGCGCTCCTGGAATACATGGGCCGGGGCCTGTTCAAGACCAGCGTCTTCCCGATCCCGCCCGGGGCCGAGCGCAAGGTCACGCTCCGATACACCCAGCTCTGCCGACGCGACCGCGACGTCGTCGAGTTCCTCTACCCGCTCGGCACCCAGAAGCACTCGTCGAAGCCGATCCAGAAGCTGACGATGAACGTCCGGATCGAGGGGCGCGACCCGATCAAGTCGGTCTACACCCCGAGCTTCGACGCCTCGGTCTCCCGGACCGGCGAGCGCGAGGCCAAGGTCACGGTCGAGCGCCGCGACATCCTGCCGACGTCCGACTTCCGATTGGTCTACACCCTGGCCGAGGGGTCGCTGGGCGCGACGGTCCTCAGCTATCGCCCGACCGGGTCGGAGGACGGCTATTTCCTCCTCCTGGCCAGCCCCCAGGTCAAGCCGGTCGACGCCCGGCCGCTGCCCAAGACGGTCGTCTTCGTGATCGACCGGTCGGGGTCGATGGCCGGCAAGAAGCTCGACCAGGCGAAGAACGCCCTCCAGTTCGTCCTGAACAACCTCCGCGACGACGACACGTTCAATATCGTCGCCTATGACGACCGGGTCGAGTCGTTCAAGCCCGAGCTGCAACGCTTCTCCTCGGAAGCCCGACGGGAGGCCGAGCGGTTCGTCGCCAACATCCGCGAGGGCGGGAGCACCAACATCGACGGCGCCCTCAAGGCGGCGATGGGGATGATCCCCGACGACTCGCGGCCCAATTACGTCCTGTTCCTCACCGACGGCCTGCCCACGGCCGGCGAGACCAACGAGCTGAAGATCGCCGAGAACGGCCGGTCGGCCAACAAGGTCCACGCCCGCCTGTTCTCGTTCGGGGTCGGGTTCGACGTCAACGCCCGGCTCCTCGACCGCCTCAGCGGCGGGAACGGCGGGACCAGCGAGTACGTCCGGCCCGACGAGGACATCGAGGCGCACGTCGGGGCCTTCTACTCCAAGATGACCCGCCCCGCCTTCGCCGGGATCGCCATCGAGCTGGCCGGGACCGACATCAACCGGACCTACCCCCGCGACGTCCCCGACCTGTTCGAGGGCGGCCAGCTCGTCTGGGTCGGCCGATACCGCCAGCCGGGCAAGACCACCATCCGCCTCTCCGGCCGGGTCGGCGGCGAGAAGCGGTCGTTCGAGTTCCCCGCCGAGCTGGCCGGATCCGGGTCGTCGGGCTACGACTTCGTCGAGAAGCTTTGGGCCGTCCGCCGGGTCGGGTTCATCATCGACCAGATCGACCTGAACGGCCCCAACAAGGAGCTGACCGACGAGCTGGTCGCGCTGAGCACCAGGTATGGCCTGCTCACCCCGTACACGTCGTTCCTGGCCGACGAGCGTGTCAACCTGCACGCCTCGGCCGAGAACCGCACGCGGGCGACCACGAATCTCGGCGCGCTCAGCCTGGTCGAGGGCGAGGCCGGGGTCTCGCAACGGGCGGCGAAGCAGCTTTACAACAAGGCCGACAGCTTCGATGCGGCCTCCAGCATCGCCTACGCCCCGGCCGGCGCGGCCCGCGCGAGCAGCAGGCCTTCCGCGGCCATGGGGGGCGCGATGGGCGGCCGGGGTGGCACGGGCGCGGGCGGATTCGCGGGCGGAGGCGGCGGGATCGGCGGCGCGGGCAACTTCGGCGGGGCGAGCGGCCCCGCGGTCGCCAGCACGCCGGGCCAGGCCCCGAACCCCACCAATCCCTTTGTCGACCATTCGCTCGGCCGACGGACCCCGGTCGTCGTCGGCACGGCCGCACCGGGCGTCCGCAATTTCACCAGCAACCTGGGCATCCCCTTCCAGCAGGGAAGCGCCTCCCAGACCCAGCCCTTCAACGCGATCCCCCAGGCCCCCGGCGACAACGTCCGCCAGGTGGGCTCCAAGACGTTCTATCGCAAGGAGAACCGCTGGATCGACGCCGAGGTCAAGCCCGAGGAGGACGCCAGGGCGACCGTCGTCGAGCAGTTCAGCGACGAGTTCTTCAAGCTCGCCCGCGCCCAGACCGCCGAGCAGAACCAGTATTTCGCCTTCGAGGAGCCGGTCACCGTGAACATCGCCGGGAATATCTACCGGATCAACCCGCCGAAGTCGCAGTGAGCCTTGTTTTGTAGGGTGGGTGAGCGCAAGCGAAACCCACCACGACCATCGATATAGTTGTGGTGAGTCTCACTTGCGCTCATTCATCTAAAAGATGCCGATCAGCTTTGATGCTTTGCCTTGTATGCGTAGACCGTCACCATCTCGGGGCGGATCACCTTGTCGCCGGCCTGGAACCCCTTGCGGATCCGGGCGGCGACCCGCTTGTTGCGGTCGGGGTCGTCGGTCGGGACGGTCGAGAGGGCCCGCTGGCGGCGGGGATCGAAGGCGTCGCCGTCCTGGGCGAAGGGCTCGACCCCCTGGCGATAGAGGATGTCCTCGATCCCCTGCTGCGTCCCCCGCAACAGGTCGAGCAGGCGGCCGGCCTCGGCGCCGGGGTCGCCCTCGGCCTCGGGTCGGGCGTCGACCATCTTGCCGATGTCGTCGTGGAGCTGGATCAGGTCGACGAAGACCGGGCGGAGGATCCCCAGGAGCAGGCCCTGCTTATAGTCCTGCAACTCGGCGTGGAGCCGGTCGACGACCTTCTCGCGGGTCGCCTCGGCGCGGATCTCGCGGTCGAACAGGGTTTGCAGGGCGTCGAGCTTGCGGTTCAGGCCATCGCCCAGCGCCCCGATCGCCTCCAGGGCGGGCCCGATGGCATCGAGGCCGGCCGGGGACGGCGGGGTCGGGCCCGGGTCGGGCTCCTCGTCGGTCGCGATCGAGTGGTAGGGCGGCGGCGGGACGACGAAGGCGACATCGGCCGCGACGGACCCCTCGGGAGCGACCAGGATCTCGTCTCCGGCCGGTAAATGCTCTTGGTCGCTCATAATCCCTCGCAAAGCCGGGCCGGGGCACTACAATCGACCCGTGGCGCCGGGGGCCACGACGCATCGACCGCCAGGAGCCGCGCATGATCCGCGATGACCGTCGGAGTCTCTGGTTGATCCTCGCCCTGACCCTGATCGCCCCCCGGGGCGAGGCCCCGGCCGCCGAGCCCCGGGCGTCGCGGCAGGATTACGGGCCCGACCCCGCCTCGGTCCGCCGCCACGGGCCGGCGTACCGCTACCCGCAGGACGGCTGGATCGTCCTCCACGTCGAGGGCGAGCCGTACGACCGGGGATATCAGCACGGCCGGCTGATGGCCCCCGAGATCGCCGACTACATCCAGGCCCTGGCCGCCAAGCGGAGCGTCGCGGAGCCCGCCGCGGCGTGGAAGGCCAACCGGACCCTCGTCGATGCCCTGTTCCTCCGCCGATACGATAAAGAGTACCTGGAGGAAATGAAAGGGACCGCCGACGGCGCCTCGGCCGCCGGGGCCACCTTCGACGGCCGGCCCGTCGACCTGCTCGACGTGGCCGCCATCAACTCGGATATCGAGATCGACAGCCTCGAAAATGCCCTGGAGGCCAGCCCCCACGGCCTGGAGGGCCGGACCTTCCGCGAGCCGTCCGCCGGGAGGCCGAAGGCCCCCCGCTCCGAGCACTGCTCGGCCTTCGCCGCCGTCGGCCCCGCCACGGCCGACGGGTCGATCGTCTTCGGCCACATCACGATGTGGAGCCTGAGGATGGCCCGCCACTTCAACGTCTGGCTCGACATCAAGCCCGCGCAGGGGCACCGCGTCCTGATGCAGACGTATCCCGGCGGCATCCAGAGCGGCATGGATTATTACATGAACGATGTTGGCCTCCTCGTCGCCGAGACGACCCTCGCCCAGACGCGGTTCGACCCCGAGGGGCAGGCCCTCGCCTCGCGGATCCGCAGGGCCCTCCAGTACGCCGACTCGATCGACTCGGCCGTCGCCATCCTCTCGAAGAAGAACAACGGCCTGTACACCAACGAATGGCTCCTGGCCGACACCAAGACCAACGAGATCGCGATGTTCGAGCTCGGGACCCGCAAGAGCAAGCTCTGGCGGAGCGGCCGGAAGGAGTGGTTCGGCGGGACCGAGGGATTCTACTGGGGTTGCAACAACGCCAAGGACCTCGACGTCCGGCTCGAGACCATCCCCTCGGCCGGGGCGAAGCCGGCCAACCTCGTCTTCCGGCCCTCCGACCGCGACCGGGCCTGGCTCGCGCTGTTCGGCGATCGCAAGGGGAAGGTCGACGCCGACTTCGCCGTCAAGGCGTTCACCACCCCGCCCCTGGCCGCCGCCCCGTCGCTGGACGCCAAGTTCACCACCTCGGCGATGGCCAGGGAGTTGAAGACCCGGGCCCTGTTCGGCCCGCCCCTGGGCCGGGCCTGGGAGCCGACCGAGGAGCAGCGCCGGCTCAATCCCTCGATCCGGCCCCTGGTCGGCAACGACTGGACCACCCTGACCGCCGAACCCCCCCCGACGTCCCCCGACGACGCCCCCGAGGTGGTCGACCTGGCCAGGATCCGGCCCGCGACCCCCGACCCGGACGACGACAACCCGGCCGTTCCCGCCTGGCACGGGACGATCCTCCCGAAGGGCGATGCCGACACCTGGCTCGCCGCCGCGTTCGCCGACTACGAGCCGATCGCCGCTCGCAAGGGGGAGGCCGGTCGCGCCGACCTGGCCCTCCGCGGCGCCCGGTCCCGATACCTGGTCGCGACCCGCCGCCTCGGCCGGGACGTCCCGCTCTCGGAGATCAGGTCCGACCTGGCCGGCTCCGACTGGTACGAGATCGCCGCCGGCAAGGGCGTCCTGCTCCTGGACGCGCTCCGCGACGCGATGGGGCCCGAGAAGTTCGCCGCGATGATGGACGACTTCGGCCGGGCCCACGCCGGGAACGCCGTCGACACCGCCCAGTTCCGGCACCACGCCGAGAAGGCCGCCGGCAGGCCCCTCGGAGAGTTCTTCGACCGCTGGCTCGCCCGGCCCGGCCTGCCCGACGACGACGGCTCCAGCATCTGGGCGGTCGACTCGTTCGAGCGCGAGCCGGAGAAGGCCCTGATCATCTACGGGACCCTCAAGGACGCCCAGGCCAACCGGGAGGCGGCCGCCCGGCTCCGGAAGGCGTTCGCCTCGAAATGGTCGAACCACGACATCCCGATCAAGTCGGACTCCGAGACCACGGACGACGATTGCAAGGCCCATCACCTCCTCCTGATCGGCCGGCCCGCCGCCAACTCCGTCGCGGCGCGATGCGGCAAGGCCCTCCCGATCGGATTCGGGCCCGGCTCGTTCACCCTCCGGGGCTCGACCTACGCCCACGCCGGGACCGCGGTCATCGTCGCCGCCGAAAACCCGCTCAATCCCCGGTACGAGGTCGTCCTTCACGCCGGCCTCGGCGCCGAGGCGACCTGGCACTGCGTCGAGCATGTCGGCGGCCCGGCGGCCGTCGACCACCCCGAGGTCATCCTGATCGCCGAGAAGGCGACGCCCGAGGGCCTGACCGCCCGGGCGGAGGAATAACGGATGGCGGTCGGCGCGAGGAGGGCGGCTTCGGGCCGGGATGGCCCCGAACCAGTCTTCCCTCGCGCCGACGCGGGGCATAAACTGGACAGAAGCCCCCCGCGTCGTCGACGAGATCTCGGTCTTTTCGAAAAGAACCCGCCCAATAATTCGGGACCGAACACGAACCCTCGGCCGCAACCGGACGTACCCATGGTGAAGGCCCTCGGTTCTGTGGCCGCTGAAGACCTCGCCCCCGTCTCGGATGAGGACCTCCTCGGCCGGTATCGGGACTCGGCCGATCCGGACGACTTCAACGAGTTGGTCCGCCGCTACGAACGCGAACTCTATCGGTATCTGGCCCGTTATCTCGGCAACCCCGCCCAGGCGGAGGACGTGTTCCAGAACACGTTCCTGCAAGTCCACCTGAAGCGAGCGTTGTACGAGGACGGTCGCCCGGTCCGCCCCTGGCTCTACTCGATCGCGACGCACCAGGCCGTCGACGCGCTGAGGAAGGCGGGCCGTCACCCGACGGTGAGTCTCGATCGCCGCGTCTCATCCTCGGGCGAGAGCGACCCCGGCACGCTGGTCGACCTCCTGGTCGGCGACGGTCCGGCCCCCCTGGCCGAGTTGCAGGAGAAGGAGCGGCGCGACTGGGTCGCCCGGAGCGTCGAGCGTCTGCCCGATGCGCTGCGGCAGACGCTGATCCTGGCCTATCACCAGGACCTGAAGTATCGCGAGATCGCCGAGATTTTGAAGATCCCCGTGGGTACGGTCAAGTCGCGACTCCACGCCGCCCTGGCGAAGCTCCAGGAGATGGCGCGGGCGTCCCGCCAAGATGGGAACGGTTGATGCGATGAAACCTGAAGACCTGCTCGATCACGCCCTGGGCCGGCTCGAAGGCCCCGCCCGCGACTTTGCCGAGGCGGAATTCGCCCGCGACCCGGCCCTGGCCGGGCGGGCCGACCGGCTCGGACTGGCCCTGAATCGCCTGCTCGACGACGGCGACCCGTTCGGGCCGCCGATCGGGCTCTCCGCCCGGACCGTCGCCTTCGTCGCCGAGCGGAAGTCGAGGCGGGCCATCCTCGACTTCGTCCCCGCCCGCGTCCCATTCCGGTGGGCCGACGTCGCGGTCGCCGCCGGGATCCTCATGGCGGGCCTGCTCACCCTCCTTCCCGCCATCAAGTCGGCCCGCGACAAGATGAGCCAGGCCGGTTGCGGCTTCAACCTCCAGCAGCTCTACTCCAGCCTGACCGACTATGCCGAGCGGCACCGGCATTATCCCAAGGTCTGCGGCAAGGCCCCCGAGGCACCGGTCGGGTCTTACGCCCGGGACCTGGCCGACGTGGACCCGGAGCTCAACCCGCGGTCGCTCCACTGTCCGTGCCGCGGCGAGTCATCCGCCGATGCCCCCCGGCCCGACCTCGGGCACATCGCCTACGCCTACCACATCGGCCACCGCCATCGCGACTCCGACCAGGTGATGCCGGCCTCCCCGACGACCGGGACCGTGATCCCGATCCTGGCCGATGAGCCCCCCCACGATGGCCGGAACATCCTGCCCGGCAACAGCCCCAATCACGGCGGCCGGGGGCAGAACGTCCTCTGCTCCGACGGGAGCGTCCGGTGGCTCCCCACCCGGCAATTCAACCCGCTCGACCGCGACATCTTCCTCAACGATGAGGAGAAGCTCGCGCCCGGGGTCTTCCCCAACGACTCCACCCTCGTCCCCGCCGGCTTCTGGGTCTCCTCCCGCTGATGACCATCGCCAACCCGAACGGCTTCGATCTCCGGTGGCCCTGCCCCCGGGGATCTTGCCGCGCGCCGGTCGTCCTGGGGATCTGATGTTAAGACCGGCGACGGGGGGATGCCGATAAAACGGAGGACTCGCGCAGGAGCGTAGTCCTGGGGACTCCGAAGGTCGGCAGATTGGGTCGGCGGTCGGGCCCCGATCCCCGGGCAGGAGGCCGGCCATGTCGACGCGGAACGTCCGGTGGTTCTTGATCCTGGTCGCCGTCGCCGTGTCGACCGCTCGCCGATCGGGAGCGCAGGCGCCGACCCTCCCGACCGAGTTGCCTTCGACGCTGCCGGGCTCCAATGCGTCGATCCTGGGGCCGCCACCCGGGTCCGGCGGGGCGAGATTCTCCGACCAGGCGGCCGGGGCCGGCCAGATCCTCGGGGGCAGGCCCGGCTCGTCGACGCCGCGCGTGCCGACCTCGATCTCCACCCCGGGAGGGGACGGAGCTTCCGCCCCTTCGGCCGGCGTCCTGGCGATCCCGGCCGTCGCCCCGCTGACCGAGGTCCCGCTCTACGGGACGCTCGACCTGCCCGGGGCCGAGGATGAGGGCCCCGCCGACGGGCTGACCTTCGACACGGCCCTGGACCTGATGATCCGGCAGAACCTCGAACTCCAGGCCCGGAGGTTCGAGATCCCCTCGGCCCGCGCCGACATCCTCACGGCCAGCCTCCGGGCCAACCCGATCCTCTACGCCGACAGCCAGCTCGTCCCCTACGGGAATTACTCACGCGCCCGACCCGGCGGGCCGACCCAGTACGACGTCAACATCTCGCAGCCGATCGATTATTCCCGGAAGCGGAAGCGGCGGACCCAGGTGGCGGCCGTCGCCGAGAAGGCGGTCGAGGCCCAGTACCAGGACGTCGTCCGGGTCCAGATCGGCAACCTCGCCACGGCCTATCTTGCCGTCCTGTCGGCCCGGGAGACGGTCCGATACGCCGAGGCCGGCTTGCGGGGGCTCGACCGCGTCCTGGATGCGAGCCGACGGCTCCAGAAGTTCGGCAACCGGACCAGCGCCGATGTGGCCCTGATCGAGGCCCAGCGGGGGGCCGCCGAGGTCGGCCTGCTCGCCGCCCGCGAGGATGTCCGCCGCGCGAAGCTCGGCCTCGGCTTGCTGCTGAACTTCTCGCCGGACCAGGCCGAGGCGATCGAGATTCGCGCCTCGATCCGCGACCCGGGCCCGGGCCGGCCACCGGAAGATCAGCTCTACGCGATCGCCTTGCAGGCCCGGCCCGACGTGGCCGCCATCCGGATCGGGGTGAACTATGCCCAGGCCGGTCTCAAGCTCCAGATGGCCAATCGATATGCCGACGCCTACCTGCTCTACCAGCCGTATACGTTCCAGAACAACGCGCCCTTCGGAAGCAAGAGCGCGACCTCATTCGCCGTCGGGGTGACGGTCCCGCTGCCGGTCTACAACCGGAATCAGGGGAACATCGAGCGGGCCAGGCTGAACATCTCCCAGACCAGGGTCCAGGTCGACGCCCTGGAGCGGCAGGTGATCAACGAGGTCCGGCTGGCCGAGCTGGAGTATGACAACACCCGGCGCTACCTGGAATACCTCGAAGCGAAGGTCCTCCCGCCGGCCCGCAAGGCGCTGGCCGACACCGAGAAGCTGCTCGAATCGGGCGAGGTGGACGTGACGGCCTACCTGAACATCCAGCAGCGGTTCAACGACGTGATCCGTCAGTATCGCGACACGGCGGTCCGGCACCGCCGGAGCATGTTCGCGCTGAACACCGCGGTGGGCTCGCGGATCATGCCCTGAGAGGCCCCGCCCCGCGGGATCGGCCCCGACCCGTGGTCGGTCGCGAGCCTTCGAAATGACCGGCGGCCCGGCGGGGAGAGTCGCCGGGCCGTCGGTTCGGGCTCCATCGGGCCGGGGCTGCCCCGGCTTCGTCGGGCCGATTACCTGGCGGGCTTGGCCAGGGTGAAGAACCGGCCCCGGCCCCGGCCGCCGGGCTCCTGGGCGTAGAGGGTCAGCTCATCGGCCTTGGCGGCCAGGTCCTGGAACTGCTTGGGCGAGGTCAGGGCGGTGATCTTCTTGTCCTTGAGGACCTTGGTCACCAGCATCCCCGCCTCCAGACCGTTGGAATCGGCCGAGCTGCCCTGCTTGACCGAGCTGATCACGGCGCCCTTGGCGGTGGGGGGATAGCCGAACTGCATGGCGAGTTCGGGGGTCAGCTCCTGGAGGTCGAGGCCGAAGTCGCCCAGCTCGACCTTCTCGGCCTCGGGCTTCTTCGGTTCGGGGCGGGCCGGGCGGTCCCGCTCGACCCGGGCCATGACCGTCTCGTAGGGGACGAGCACGACCTTGGCGACCTTCTCCTGGCCTTCGCGAAGATAGGTCAGGGCGAATTCCTTGCCGATCTCGCTGGTGGAGACCAGGTTGCGGAACGAAGGGACGTTCTTGGCCGGGGTCCCGTCGAAGCCGGTGATCACGTCGCCCTGCTGGAGCCCCGCCTTGGAGCCGGGGCTGTCGGGCAGGATGTTGCCCACCAGCACGCCCTTGAGCTTGGGATCATAGCCGAGTTGCTTGGCCAGCATCGGGGTCAGCGGCTGGAGCTCGATCCCGATCATGGCTCGGGTGACCTTGCCATCCTTGATCAGGCGATCGGCCAGGTTGCCCACCATGTCGATCGGGATCGCGAACCCGACCCCGGCGCTGGAGCGGGTGGCGGTGGCGATCACCGCGTTGATCCCGATCACCTTGCCGTCGAGGTCGACCAGCGGCCCGCCCGAATTGCCGGGATTGATCGCCGCGTCGGTCTGGAGGAAGTCTTCGTAGGTGTCGAGGCCCAGGAGCCGCGAGTCGTTCCGGCCGACCGCGGAGATGATCCCCGAGGTCACCGTCTGGTCGAAGCCGAACGGCGAGCCGACGGCCAGGACCCATTCGCCGACCCGGACATTGGCGCTCTTGCCCTTGGGCAGCGGGCGATAAGTTTTGGACTCGACCTTGATCACGGCGACGTCCGCCTTGGGATCGGTCCCGACGACCTTGGCCGCGATCTCCTCGCCGTCGTAGAACGTGACCGTGATCTTCTCGGCGCCGTCGACGACGTGATTATTGGTGACGATGTGGCCCTTGTCGTCATAGACGAAGCCCGAACCCGTCCCCGACTCGACGCCGAACTGTTCCTTCTCGAACAGCTTGCCGTCGGGCCCGAGGAACTTCTTGAGCATCTCCTCCAGTTCCTTGGGGCCGAGCTCCTGGTGCGGATCGGCGGGCCCCCGGCCGAACGGGACCCGGATCCCGGCCCGGGCCTTGCGCTGGACGCTGATCTGGACCACCGAGGGCTTGACGAACTCGGCGACCGCGTTGAACACGTCGCCCAGGGCCCGGGCCTGCTTCTGCCCCTCGGGCGAGATCTGCAAGGCGGCCGGCACGGCCCGGGTGACGCCGCGAGAGCTGATCAGTGCGGCGGTCGAGATCACGATGGCCGCCCATGCCAGTTCATTACGCTTCATGATGGGAAGAATCTCCTGGGGAGACCTGGGAAATCCGATGGGGAGGCCCACAACTTCGCGACCGGGGGCCGTCGGCCGGCCCTCGGAACCTCATCCCTTGTGTTACGAGCGACAATCCGCGAAGGTTTGGAGCCGGGCCGCCGGATTTATCGGCCCGTCGCCGATCGGGTTGGCGGGTCTTTTGCTTGGCGATACTGTATTCTTATTCGCGGAAAGATCGAGGAAATTTTCCGATCGAGGGGGATGGCGACGTGTGGGATCCCCGCGACCAGCCGCCCGAAGCGTTCCTGGCCCGGGCCCGGTCGATCGGCGTGCCCGATGTCGCCGCCAGGAGGCTGACCTCGGCCGTCATCGGCCACGGGGTCCACGACCCGGCCGCCTGGGGCCGATCGTTCCAGGTCCCCCGGATCCTCGGGGACCGGGCCTCCCCCCTGCCCCGCCTCCGACTCGACGCCCGGGTCACCTCGCCGACCGATGGCTTCGAAAAGCTCCGGTTCCGGACCGCGGACGGCCTGGCGGTGGAGACGGTCCTGATCCCGCTCCACAGGCCGGGCGCCGTCAGCGTCTGCCTGTCGTCGCAGGTCGGCTGCGTCATGGGGTGCACTTTCTGCGCCACCGCCCGGATGCCGACCCGCCGGGGCCTGGCGACCTGGGAGATCGTCGACCAGTGGGTCCAGGCCCGCGACCTCGCCCGGTCGGGGGGCCGTCGGGCCACCGGGGCCGTGTTCATGGGGATGGGCGAGCCCTTCCTCAATTATGACCGCGTGCTCGCCGCCGCCGAGCTGCTCCGATGCCCCTACGGCGGCTCGATCGGCGCGGCGAAGATCACGATCAGCACCGTCGGGCTCGTCCCCGAGATCGACCGATTCACCGCCGAGGGGCACCGCTTCCGGCTCTCGATCAGCCTGGGCGCCGCCACCGACGCCAGGCGGAGGGACCTGGTCCCCGTCGCCGCCCGGACCCCCGTGGCGGAGGTGATGGCCGCCGCCCGCCGCCACGCCCTCGACCGCCGCGACCGGGTGATGCTGTCCTACGTCTGCATCGGCGGCGAGAACGTCGGCGACGACGACGCCCGGGCCCTCGGGGCCCTGATCGGCGACACCCCGGTCCGCCTCGACCTGATCGACGTCACCGACCCCTCCGGCCGATATCGCCCGCCCTCGCCCGAGGAGATGTCCGCCTTCCGCGACGCCCTCAGCCGCCACGTCGGCCAGCCGGTCGTCCGCCGATACTCCGGGGGCAAGGACATCGGGGCCGCCTGCGGGACGCTGGCGGGCGCCCCCTGATGGGGGCATCGCGGAGATCGAAGGGCCCGGGCGGGCGGATCTCGCCCCGCGGCGCGTCGCCCTCCGATCGCCGATGCCCCGGATTCAGCCCCCGGCGGCCTGCTTCAGCGCGGCCAGGGCGGGCTCATAATCGGGCTCGGTGGCGATCTCGGGGACGATTTGCACGTATGTCACCTTATCCTTGGCGTCGACCACGAAGATGGCCCGGGCCAGCAGGGGGATCGGCAGGTTGTTGATCAGGACGCCGTAATGCTGGCCGAAGCTGTGGTCGTGGGCGTCGGAGAGGTTGACGAGGTTGTCGATCTGGTTGTCGGTGCAGAACCGCTTCTGGGCGAACGGCAGGTCGAGGCTGACGGTGAACGTGGCCACCTTGTCGCCCATCCCGGCGACCTCCTTGGAGAAGCGCTTGGTCTGGATGCTGCAAACGGGGGTGTCCAGCGACGGCACGACGTTGAAGAGCCGGACCTTGCCGCCGGAGTCCTTCAGGGAGACGGTCCCCAGGTTGGTGTCGACGCAGGTGAAATCGGGCGCGGGGTCGCCCGGCTTGAGCGCGGGCCCGACCAGGTCGATCGGGTTGCCCTTCATCGTCACGAGGCCCTTGCGTGCGTCGGCCATCGGTGTGCGTCCTCGGGTGGATTCGGTCACGGGTGCGCCGGGCGCCTCGACGGCCGAGGGCGACCCGCCCGGGATCCCGATCACGACAGGTTAGCCGAGTCGCGGGCCGGCCCGCAAGCCGCCCACCTCCGGGCCCGTCGGCCCCCCGCCGCCCGGCTGGACAGCATCGCGCGACGGTGATCTAATCAGGCGCCCGCGCCGGGGACGAAGTCCACCCGGGGGGCGGGAGGGGACGGCCCGCCCGCGACGACCAACTTTCGAAACCCGAGGACGCCTGCCGGATGCGCGTTCCCGCCCTCGAACCCGGACCCGCCGGGCCCGATCTCGCGATCCCGGCCGGGTCGGCCATCGCCCCGCGCGACCGGGCGGGGGGATCGCGACCATGAAGTGGATCGTCACCGGCGGCGCGGGGTTCATCGGCTGCCACGCGGCCGCCCGGTTCCATGAGGCCGGGCATGAGGTCGTCGTGGTCGACAACCTCAGCCGCCGGGGGGCCGACGCCAACCTCGCCTGGCTCGCCGATCGGGGCGTGGGCGACTTCGTCCGGGTCGAGATCCGCGACGCCCGGGCGGTCGACGCCCTGCTCGCCCGCCATGCCGACGCCGACGCCGTGCTCCACCTGGCCGGCCAGGTCGCCGTGACCACCAGCGTGGCCGACCCCCGGGCCGACTTCGAGACCAACGCCCTGGGGACCTTCAACGTCCTGGAGGCGGTCCGGACCGTCGCCGGGGGCCGACCGGCCGTCTTCTACAGCTCCACAAACAAGGTCTACGGCGACCTCGAACACGTCCGGGTCGTCGAGCGCGACGGCCGGTACGCCTACGACGACCGGCCCGCCGGGATCTCCGAGGCGGAGCCGCTCGACTTCCACAGCCCTTACGGGTGTTCCAAGGGGGCCGGCGACCAGTACGTCCGCGACTATGCCCGGATCTACGGCCTGAAGACCGTCACCTTCCGCCAGTCGTGCATCTACGGGACCCGCCAGATGGGGATCGAGGACCAGGGGTGGGTCGCCTGGTTCTGCGTCGCCGCCCTGCTCGGCAAGCCGTTCACCATCTTCGGCGACGGCAAGCAGATCCGCGATACCCTCTGGGTCGGCGACCTGATCGACGCCTACCAGCGGGCCTTCGATCGGCTCGACGCCGTCAAGGGCGAGGTCTTCAACCTCGGCGGCGGCCCGTCCAACACGCTCAGCCTGCTCGAGCTCGTCGACGCCCTGGGTCGCAAGCTCGGCCGGCCCCTCGACCCCGCCTTCGCCGACTGGCGGCCGGGCGACCAGCGCGTCTTCGTCGCCGACATCCGCAAGGCCGGGCGGGCCCTCGGGTGGAAGCCCACCGTCTCGACCTCCGAGGGGGTCGACCGGCTGATCTCCTGGGTCAAGGACAACGCCGACCTGTTCGCCGGCATGTGACCCGGGAATCCCGGACGGGAGGATTTTCTGCCGGACGGATGTTAGATCGGGCCGCGTCGGCGGGTATTGTTGGATGACCGGCCCTCTTGCCACGTCGCCAGGCGACCCCTCGGATCCGGACGGCGTGGCGTCTCGGACGGTCGACCCGATCGCCCGGGCCCGCGCCACGACCCCGCCCGAAGGCCGAGGATGGCCCCGGGCACCCCGACGGCGGTGATCCCCCCGACGACCGCGAATTGCGGCCGACCCCGCCGACGATCCTGACTTCCAGGGAAGGAAGCGTCGGCCATGCTGCTGATCAACGTCTGCGGTGCCAGCTTCTCCGGCACAACGATGCTCGACCTGATGCTCGGCAACGCCCCCGACGCCGCCTCGTGCGGCGAGGTGGGCGCCTGGTATCGGCCCAAGCGGCGCGATCGGGTCGCCCTGAGCTGCCCATGCGGCTCCGACCCCTGCCCGCGGTGGGGGCGATTCGCGGGGGTCCCCGAGGACCGATTCCACCGCGAGGCGTTCGGGCGATGGGGCGTCCGGACCGTCGTCGACTCGACCAAGGCGCTGGCCTGGGTCCTCGACGCCAACCGATGGGCGGCCGACTCCGGCCTGCGCGTGGTCAACGTCCTCATCTACAAGGACCCGGTCACGCACGCCTTCTCCCACTGGAAGCGGGGGACCTCGCTGGCCGACGCCCGACGCCGGTTCGATCGCTATCACTCGCGATTCCTCGGGCTCAACCTGCCGTTCCTGTCGGTCAATTACGACCGGTTCGTCCAATCTCCCGCCGACCAGCTCGCCGCGGTCTGCCGGGCCGCGGGGGTGCCCTACTTCGCCGGCAAGGAGCGGTTCTGGACCTGGCCGCACCACAACCTCTTCGGCAACGACGGGACCCGGGGGCAGGTCGGCCGGGCCGAAGGGACGATCCGCCCCCCCGGGCCCTTCCCCCCGGAATTCCTCCGGGACCTGGCCGGGTCGGACGCCCGGCGAGGCCCCGGCGCCCGGAGCCGCCGGCTCGTCGAGGCCCTGGAACTCTTCGACGTCGCCGCCGCGAGCGTCCCCGCCGTCGTCCGGCCCGGGCCCGTCGGCCGGCCCGGCTACTGGTATTACGAGGAGAAGCTGAAGCGGATCAGCCGGGCCCTCCTCGGCCGGCTCCGGCCGGCCCGACCGGCCGGCCCCGAGGCCGCCGGGCCGATCGGGGTCGCCTCGGCGTGAAGGGGCGCCCGCCGGGCCGCCGGGACGGTCGCCCCGCCTCCCCGCCGAGGGTCCGGGCCGCTATGATGAAGGTCGACGAGGCCCGTCGACGGGCCTCGGGCCCCCCGAGGTCCCGGTGAAATGCCATGACCGCCCCCAAGATCGACCCGTATCGGTTCGATGTCCTCGTCGTCGGCGCGGGCCACGCCGGCCTGGAGGCCGCGATGGCCTCGGCCCGGATGGGCCGCCGGACGGCCCTGCTGACCCTGAACGTCGACGCCGTCGGCCAGATGAGCTGCAACCCGGCCATCGGCGGGGTCGCCAAGGGCCAGATCGTCCGCGAGGTCGACGCCCTGGGCGGGGCGATGGGCATCCTCGCCGACGCGACGGCCCTCCAGTTCCGCCTGCTCAATCGCGGCAAGGGCCCGGCGATGCACAGCCCCCGGGCCCAGTGCGACAAGAAGGCGTACCAGGCCCTCGCCAAGCTCACCGTCGAGCGCCAGGTCAACCTGACCCTCCGCCAGGAGATGGCCGAATCGCTGACGGTCGAGTCGGGCCGGATCGCGGGCGTCCGGTGCCGGGGCGGGGCCGAGTATCGGGCCCGGGCGGTGGTCGTCACCACCGGGACGTTCCTCCGGGCCCTGATGCACACCGGCGAGGTCAGGACCGCCGGCGGCCGGTCGGGCGACGCCTCGGCCGAGGGCCTGTCGGCAAGCCTCCGCGACCTCGGGTTCGAGCTGCAACGGTTCAAGACCGGCACGCCGCCCCGGCTCAACGGCCGGACGATCGACTTCGACCGCCTCGAACCCCAGCCCGGCGACGTCGACCCCGTCCCGTTCTCGTTCCTGACCGGCCGGATCGGCCAGGCCCAGCTCGATTGCCACATCACGACCACCACGCCCGAGGTCCACGACCTGATCCGCGCCAACCTCCACCGGGCCCCGATGTACTCGGGCCAGATCGCCAGCACCGGCCCGAGGTATTGCCCGTCGATCGAGGACAAGGTCGTCCGGTTCGCCGACCGCCCGTCGCATCAGATCTTCCTGGAGCCCGAGGGCCGGTCCACGCTCGAATATTACTGCAACGGGATCTCCACCAGCCTCCCGCGCGACGTCCAGGACGCCATCATCCCGATGATCCCCGGCCTCGAAGCCGCCGAGATCATGCGGTACGGCTACGCCGTCGAGTACGACTTCGCCCCGCCCACCCAGCTCCGGGCCACCCTCGAAACCAAGGCGATCTCCTCCCTCTTCTTCGCCGGCCAGATCAACGGGACGACCGGCTACGAGGAGGCCGCCGCGCAAGGGCTGATCGCCGGGATCAACGCCGCGCTCCTGGCACGGGACGGGCCGCCGATGGTCGTCGACCGCTCCCAGGGATATATTGGCGTCCTGATCGACGACCTCGTCACCCGGGGGGTCGACGAGCCCTATCGGATGTTCACCAGCCGGGCCGAGTACCGCCTCCTGCTCCGGAGCGACAACGCCGACCTCCGGCTCACCGGACTCGGCCGGTCGGTCGGCCTGGTCGACGACGCCCGATGGGCCCGATTCGAGGCCCGTCGCGACCGGATCGGGCGACTCGGGGCCGTCCTGAAATCGACCCGGGTCGGGGGCGACACCCTGGAACAGATCCTCCGACGCCCGCCGACGACCTGGGACGAGCTGGTCGCGCTCCATCCCGCCCTGCTCGACCTCGCCGACGACGCCTCGGCCGTCGAGCAGGTGACGATCGAGGCCAAGTACGGCGGCTACATCGACCGCCAGGCCGAGCAGGTCGAGCGGTTCCGCCGCCTCGAAGACAAGCCCTTGCCCGCCGACCTCGACTACCGGGCGATCCGCGAGCTCCGCGCCGAGGCCCGCGAGAAATTCGACCGGGTCCGCCCCCGATCCCTCGGCCAGGCCGGCCGGATCAGCGGGATCAACCCCGCCGACGTCGCCACCCTGCTGGTCCACCTCAAGCGGCCCAGGCCGCCGACTTCATCGCAAGGATGAAACTGCCTTGAGATTCGTATGAGACACTAAATTCATCAATTGGACCGCCGAACGAGCATCTGTCCGGAAGGCCCGATCGCCTGGCGTGCCCGATTGGGATCCTTCAGACTGTCGAGCGCTTGACCGGGTTGGAGTTGATAGATTGCGACTTCGACGCGGTATTTGTCCGATTGAAAGGGTAGCAGAACGACATCGTCGAAAGTAGGCCGAATCGTCTGACCGACCACCGCCGTGAATGATTGTGTATCGTATCGATACTCATTAAGAATTTTGTTCTCGTCGATGAGGTCCAAAAATCGAATTGACCAGATGTATTTCATGAGTGGACGGCTGTCGGTCAGCGACGCCAAGGCAGTGATTCGCAGGGAGTTCCCTTCGACTCGAACATCCAGCTTGTGCATAGCTCCACTTGCGACCTGGATAGCGACATCATTCTGAGGCAACTGGAGATTTCCACTGTGGAAACCCGCGCTACTGGCGGCGGGTGCCTGGTTGTTGTGTGTGACACGGGCACGAATGAAGTCTTTGGTCAAGATATGGGTGCCGATGATTGCAAGAAAGGCGGCAATTGTCTTGAACACAGTGGAAGATCGCATGTTCTCTCCTTTTTTTACCCGCTCTCCGGTGATGGGAAATTTGTCATCACTGAAGCAGATCATCATTCCAATTCTTTGTTGTGAACACGCCCTCGTGCAGGAAGATCGATCGTAGATCAGTCGTCGTGTGAGGAAGCCGAATGAATAAACCGATAGAGGACTCTTATTCGACAGTTCTCTAACTTCTTGGAATATAGAAATTTGTAAAAGAAGTAAGCGTGTAAGAGGGAGATGTACAATCGGTGCCATCAGACGGAAGAGGAGCGATCGAAATCCTGACGGTCCAAATCGGATTTTGGGCATACGACTTTAGCCCTGAAAACTGACCCCAAGCAGTTGTCGTAAAAGTAGCGCTCGTACTGCAAGCTGCTCCAGGATCCCCGCTCCCGTATACTGGACTGCCGCCGGGTGCCGGATAATTGATGAAATCATAAGTGTAAAAACACTCCCCCTTGACGCACAGACGGCATTCACTTACATCGTCTCCATTTCCACACTGAAAACTGCAAGGAGCCGCCCCATAATATGTATAGGTGCCATCTTGATTCTTCGTAAGTGACCCGCCCAATGTGCCGAGCATAAGATTGCTCGCATAGCAGAACGTTGCCAAAACCGTACCAGCCAAAGAGATGGTGATAAAGAAAACGCTTAAAAAGAATAAACCACGTGAAATCTTGTTCAATTTTTTCATGAGAAAAATCTCTTTGTCATCGTGAATTTCGCGATCGTGAATTCTCATGATAATGATTATCCTCTGGAGGTAGCGAAGCTGAAGTCTCCCTCAAGGGCCGCTCAAGAGGACGCACCCTGGACTCGTTCCCAATTCCTCTGCCTGAATTCCGACCGCTTCGGTTCCAGAGAGCAAGGGTCCGGAAACCAGACCCCTATTAGTTTGTTCGGTCGCCGATTTTAAGAGTTTATTCCTTGCCGATCTTCGAAAAGCAAGGGAAGTTCCAAAAAATTTTTCGTGGTGGACGCCTGACATTTTTTCATGAATATTATTGAACCCCTCGGGGGCCGGACGATCGGCGCGGGGCCCGGGGCGGACGCCATCCCCTCCCGGCCCTGCTCGGCCCGGCCGTCGTCGCCGGGCTCGCCGGCCGGGCCGACAATGGAACGGTCCCGGGACCGGCCCGATCTGGCCTTGCCGCGCCCTCGATCCGCGATATCATCCCGGCCAACCAAAGGAGGCCGAGATGATCCGAACCCTGCTCGTGGCCGCGACCCTGGCGATCGCTTGCGGCTGCACCGCCGCCCGGAAGACGGCCGACCTCCCGGCGGACAGCAAGGCCGCCGAGCCGAAGGAATACAAGTACAAGGACCTGAGCACCGGGTCGGGGATGTTCCGCCAGCGGCAGACCGGAGGACCCGGGGCGACCCGCCTCTGAGGGCCCGGGTCGCGTCGGACCGGGGCTCCCCACGGTTCCCCTGGCGGGCGGGTCGGCGAGGAGACGGCTCAGGGATCGGCCTTCTCCGGATGGTTGATCGAGACGTCCACGGCCCCCAGCCGGCGCAGGTCGTCGAGCCCTCTTGCGATCCGGGGCAACGCTTCGAGGAGTGGGGTCTCTTCGACGCCGGGGGCCTGGCCCACCACATGGTTCGTGTTCACGACCGACTCGCAGCCGACGACCGCCAGCCTGGCGGAGGGGGAGAGCTGGAAGGCGGGCCTGGAGTTGTAGAAGAGGCCGCCGAGCAACGTCAGGGCGAAGGGGGAATCGCCGCTCTGGACGAAGTGGTGGACCGGATTGGCGACGTAGAATTGGTAAGGCCCGAGGACCAGTTCGCCGCGGTAATCTCGGACCTCGGTCCCGTTGTTCTGGGATCCGGCGATGAGCTCGAACTTGGCACCTTGCAGGGTGACGCGGCCGGGCGGGAGCGACGGCCCGCCCTCCATCCGGACCAGGTGGAGGGAGCACTCGGCGTAGAGGTCGCTCATCACGATCGAGTGATTATCCTTGATCCAGAGGGCCGGATCGGTGACCGTCCCGAGGCGGACGCTGCCGCCGAGGAAGCCGTCCCGGTCCGGAGATTTCCCTTCCACGAGGAGGGTCCCCTCGTAGGAGAGCCCCAGGTAGACCGTCGCCCGGGCCGAGTCGGTGATCCGGAGGTTGCCGTTGACCTCGCGGAAGTGGACCTCGTCATGCTTGCCCAGGCCGGCCAGGCGAAGCCCGCGATCCAGCGGCTTGTTCTGGTACATCCCCCAGACCCACACCCGGTCGTAGGTCATGGAGGAGGGCTTGCCGGAGCCGACCTGGAGGATGTCGATGGCGTTGGCGCCCACGGCGAAGTCGTGGTGACCGACCGAGATGTTCTCCAGGATGATCCGGTCGGGCTCGCGGACCTCGATGGTCGTGCCGCCGCCCTTGCCCTTCCAGAGCAGCCCCGTCCGAAATCCGCTCCCGCCGAGGGCGTAGTCGCCGCCGGTCAGCCGCAGGGTGTCGGTGACCGCGTACTGGCCGTGCGGGAGGTAGGCAATCGCGCCTTTCCCGTGGGCGCGTGCCGCCCCGATCGCCTTGACGAGCGCGGCCGTGTCGTCGGCGACGCCGTCGCCCTTGGCGCCGAAATCGCGCCTGGCGTCGAAGACCTTGCCGGCGGTCCGGACATGGCCCTTCAGGAAGGATCGGCTCGCCGATCTCACCACGCCGCCCTGGGAACCCGCCGGGATCTCGATCACCTTCCCGCCGGCGGGCGTCCGGACGACCGGCGCGCTCCCGGTCGTGCGGTTGTTCGAGACGATCAGCCGCTGCTCGGCGCGGGCGGTCCGGACGGCGGGCTGGGACCCGGGCGGGTTGGTGAAAACACAGTCGAACATCAGGACCGGCGCGCCGCCCAGCGAGACCGCCTCCACCGGCCCGGTCCAGGCGTCAACGTGGCAATCCTGGAGTGTCAGCGGGCCGACCGAGCTGGAGAACGTCAGGAAGCGATTCGACCCCTGCGACGTGCAACGCCGGACCGAGCTCCCCTGCTCGCCGCAGCAGACGATGTCGGCCCCGGTGTTCCGCTCGAAGTGCGAATTGCGCACGTAGAAATTAGTGCCCGGGCTGCCGAAGAGGCCCACTTGACACCGTCGGAACTCGCACCCGTCGAAGGTGTGGTCCAGGACGTTGAAGCTCTGCAGTAGCACGCCGTGACCGCAACGCTCGAACAAGCAGTTCTCGTAGGACGTCTCGGCCGTCGCCACGGTCGTCTCGTGGCCGACGCGGATGCCGGCCTCGGTGAAGTCGCGATAAGCCTCGTGCTGGTGCCGGATCTCGGTCTCGAAGACCTTCCGGCACGAATGGTCGAACCCGACGGCCGCCTTACCGCGGCCGTCCCAGGTGAGGCCGACGTAGCGCGAGTAGGGCATGCCGTCCGCCGTCCAGAACATCCGTCCGCCCGCGTCGCCGTCCCAGGCGAGCACGGTCGATCGCCCGTGGCCGAGCAGGGTGACGCCGAGGAACCGGCCGGGGGGGCTTTGCAGCGTCCTGGTGACCCGATAGGTGCCCGGGGGAAAGTAGACGGTGACGCCATCGGCGATCCGGCCCAGCGCCGCCTGGATCGCCGCGGTATCGTCGGCCACGCCGTCCCCCCTGGCCGGGGGCTGGACCGCCGTCTTCACGTTGATCCAGTCCGAACGCTCCTCCCAGGAAAGCTCGGGGATCATGGGCGGAGCAACGGCCGGGTCGGGCTTCGCAACACGGTCTTCGCCGACCGCGATCGTGGCCAGCAGGAGGAAGGGCAACCGGGCGATGATGCGAAGGAGTTTTGAGCCCATCACTTCTCTCCGGCGGTCCGACGAAGCTGCCTCCGGGCGACACTCTTATTACCTTCGCATGATAACTGGCCGCGGTCGATCGGGCCACGGCGGGGCAAGGGAGTGCGTCATCCTGCGCAGACCACGCAGTCGGCCGACGGCGGTTCCTGCTCGGTTGCAGTTCGACCCTCGCTAACGCCCGGCCGGGTCGATCCCGATCGCGTCGAGCGCGAGGACCGGGTCGGCGAGGCCGGGCAGGAATGGGGCGTCGCCGGCCCAGTCGCCCATCGGCCGCCGATGCCCGATCGCCACCGCCCGCAGCCCGGCCCCCCGGGCGGCGGCCAGGCCGGTTGGCGAGTCCTCCAGCGCGACGACGTCGGACGCCGGGAGGCCCAGGCGGGCCAGGGCCCGGCGATACCCCTCGGGGTCGGGCTTGGTGGCCTCCACGTCCTCCTTGCCGACCGTGAACTCGAAGGCGCCGAGCAGGCCGGCCGCCCCCAGGACGGCCTCGACGTTGGCCCGCCAGGTCGTGGAGACGATCGCCAATCGGGTGCGGCCCCGGAGCCGGTCGACCAGCCCGACCACGCCGGGGTAGACCCGGGGGGCGTCGGCCAGGAGGCGGAGGGTCAGCTCCTGCTTGCGGCGGGCCCAGCCGTCGACGTCCCCGCGCTCGATCTTCCGGCGGGCGAAGACCTCGGCGAGGAAGACGCGGTCGTCGACCTCGACGGCCCGGGCGCAGGCCTCGTCGGGCTCGTCCCACCCCATCAGGCCCAAGGTCCGCTGCCAGGCGGCCACGTGGACATTCTCGGTGTCGGCGATCACGCCGTCGAAGTCGAAGAGCACGGCGCGCGTGGACATCGGGGGCTCTCGCGGGTCGGGGCCGGTCGGGGACGACCCGAGGATTATCGCGCGACCGCCGCGGTGCGTCAAATCGTTGACATTCCCCCCGGCGCCGCTTATGGTTGCGTCTTTCCCCATCCTTATCGACCGAGTCGGGCACCACCCCGCCCGAGACGCCACCGGGAGCACGCGCATCATGGCTCGACCCGTCACCCTCTTCACCGGACAGTGGGCCGACCTGCCCCTGGAGACGATCTGCCAGAAGGCCAGCCAGTGGGGCTACGACGGCATCGAGCTCCCCTGCTGGGGCGACCATTTCAACGTCCAGAAGGCCCTGACCGACGACGGGTATTGCCGGGGTCGGCACGACCTCCTGGCCAAATACGGCCTGAAGTGCTGGGCGATCTCCAACCACCTGACCGGCCAGCTCGTCCTCGATGTCCTCGACGCCCGGACCGACGACTGGGCGCCGGCCGAGGTCCGGGGCAACTCGGCGAAGAAGCAGGCCTGGGCCGTCCAGGAGATGAAGGACACCGCCCGGGCCGCCGCCCGGCTGGGCGTGAAGGTCGTCAACGGCTTCACCGGCTCGTCGATCTGGCACCTCCTGTACTCGTTCCCGCCCGTCTCCGACGCCATGATCGCCGACGGGTTCAAGCTCCTGGCCGAGCGATGGAACCCGATCCTCGACGTGTTCAAGGAGGTCGGCGTCCGGTTCGCGCTCGAGGTCCACCCGACCGAGATCGCCTTCGACCTCTACTCGGCGCAGACGGCGCTGGAGGCGTTGGGCCACCGCCCCGAGTTCGGCTTCAACTTCGACCCCAGCCACCTGCTCTGGCAGTTCGTCGACCCGGTCGCGTTCATCCGGTCGTTCCCGGACCGGATCTACCACGTCCACGTCAAGGACGCCTCCCGGACGCTCGACGGCAAGACCGGCATCCTCGGCTCGCACCTCAACTTCGGCGACCCTCGCCGGGGCTGGGACTTCCGATCGCCCGGCCGCGGGCAGGTCGACTTCGAGGAGATCGCCCGGGCCCTGAACACGATCGGCTACCAGGGCCCGCTCTCCGTCGAGTGGGAAGACCCCGGGATGGACCGCGAGTACGGCGCCGCCGAGGCCGCGCAGTTCGTCAAGACCAAGATGGGCTTCGCCTCCGCCGGCCGGGGGTTCGACTCCGCCTTCGCCGAGGCCCAGGCCAACAAGGGGTGATCGCGACGGACGGGCCGCCGCGATCAGGCGGCCCGTCACGCCCCCCGATCGCCCTGACGACTATCCCGAACGACTTCCGATCGGAAATCGCATCCCCATGCCTGATGGTTGCATGGGAGTTCCTTCGCTAAGGCACCCATTTCCCGAAGTTGCACGGCGAAGTTACAATGAGTGAGGATCACCGGAAGAACGCCAGATCATCCACGCGCGAAGACCACGAGGAAGGCCAGTCGAGGAAGCGACGGGACGCGGGCAGCGAAAAGGGTGATGAGAAGCGGACCAGACAGCAGCGGAAGCGGTCCCGCCCGAAGGAGGGAAAGTGAGGGGAGTTGACGTGGCCGCAAAAAACTTGTCTTCAAAAATCAACAACCTCTTCGATCAATGCCGATGGGAGGAAGCTCGTAAGATCCTGGAGCGGGAGCGGGAACAGGACCCGCAAAGTCATTGGATATTGACCCAACTGGGCGTGACGTTTTACGAAGAACGTCGATATGGAGAAGCGCTAAAAATCTTCCAGGAATCACTGATCCTCCTGGACGACTGCCCCCTCACACTCTGGAACCTTGCCGGCGCCCTGGATTCGCTGGGCAAGCACAACCCGGCCATCAAGATTTACACCTGGCTCTTGAGGAGCAAGGAGTCGCCCGAGGAGAACCCTTGCTGGGAAAACCGCGAGTGGGCCGATGTCTTGAAGGCGGACTGCGTTTTCCGGCTGGGGATCTGTTTCAAGAATCTGGGAAAGAAGCGACCTGCCGACCACTGCTTCCGTCAGTATGCCAATCTCCTGTTCACAGGAATTAAAGGTACGTATCCGATCGAAGATGCGAGGCAAGAGATCGAGAATTTGCACACATCCCACTCGCAAGCCACGATGCAAAGCGAGTTGCGGAAGGTCGTCCATTCGACCCTGAAACAACCTGAAATCGAGAAGCAAAAGGGTCGAATCAAGTCGCCACCGATATTTTCCGAAAGGGATTTGCTCCCCAAACTGCGTGCGGCGAGCAAGAAGTGAGATCCGGATCGGGGAGGGCAAGGTCCGTGAACGATAGGGCCGTTGCGATTCGATCCGCTCGAATCGGCCTGACCCTCGATCCGGGCCTTCGGGTCTCTGATGCGACTCTAGATTGCGCTAGATAGAGAAATCGACCCCCCCCTGGAGAGGCATCGTCATGAGCGGTCCCATCGTCCGCAAGTACGGGTTTCCCAACTTCGAGAAGATCTTCGGCGAGCGCGAGCTGAAGCACGGCGGCCAGGACGACGCCCCGAAGCCCGACGTCGCCCCGAAGCCCTCCGAGCCTCCCGCCCGAGGACCGACCGACGAAGCGGCCGACCCCAAGAAACCTTGAATGACCGGGGCGTCCCGGGCGATGCATCAACCGTCCCGATCGCCGGTATATGAGCTGGCGGCATGGGCTTGAGCCGAGGATGGGCCGACCCTCCCCCGATTCTTTTTGCGAATTCCTCTCAATTCGGTTAAGGTATGCCGATTGACGTCCCCGAGCCTGGGGGCGTCGGCCCTCCGGGATGGTGCCCGAGGGCCGTTCGGTCGACGGCGACCGTCGCCCGACATCCGCCCGCCGACACGGTCGCATCCCCTCCTCACCGACGGCGGCGGGACCCGCCGGGGATCGCCTACCCTGCCATGGTTGATCACTACGGAAACCTCCTGCTGGGCACGGCCGCCATCGTGGCCGTCGCGGTCACCCTGTACGCGATGGCCAGCCTGTTCTGGGTCACCCGGAGGCGCCGGGGCCTCCCCGACTGGACGCCCCCGGTCACCATCTTCAAGCCGCTCAAGGGGCTGGATGAGGGGCTGGAGGAGAACCTCCGGAGCTTCTTCCGGCTCGACTACCCGACGTATCAGCTCCTGTTCTGCGTGGCCGACGCCGACGACCCGGCCATCCCGCTGGTCCAGCGTCTCCTGTGCGAGTTCCCGGGCCGCGACGCCCGGCTGATCGTCGGCTGCCCGACGTTCGGGCTCAACCCCAAGGTCGAGAGCCTGGCCGCGATGGGCCGGCACCGCAAGCATGACGTCCTCCTGATCAGCGACTCCAACGTCCGGGTCCGGCCCTCGTACCTCCGCGAGACCGCCTGCTACCTGGCCGACCCGAGCGTCGGGCTCGTGACGAACCTGTTCGCCGGCGTCGAGGAGGAGCACTCTGGTGCGGCGATCGAGAACCTCCAGCTCAACGGGATCATCGCCGGGGGCGTGGCGGCGGCGTCGACGCTGGGGATCACCTGCGTGGTCGGCAAGTCGATGCTGATGCCGGTCCGCGTCCTGGAGGCGATCGGCGGGTTCGCCTCGGTCCGGAACCTCCTGGCCGAGGACCAGGCGATCGGCCTCCGGGTCCGCAAGGCGGGATACGCGATCCGGCTGAGCCACCACGTCATCGCCAACGTGAACCGGCACCGGAGCTTCCGATGGTTCCTGAACCGGCACTCGCGATGGTTCAAGATCCGCCGGAGGCTGGCCCCGGCGACGTTCGTGGTCGAGCCGTCGTTCAACCTGGCGGCGATCGGGCTGGTCTGGGCGCTCTCGGGCGAGTCGGGCGTGGCCTGGGGGGGCCTGGCGGTCCTGGTCGGCCTGGGGATCGTCCGGGATGCGGCCCAGACCTACCGGCTCCGGGGGTCGCTCCCCCGGCTCCGCCACCTGGTCCTCAGCCCGGTCAAGGACCTGTTCCTCCTGCCCGTCTGGTTCGACGCGCTGGTCAATCGCAAGATCCACTGGCGGGGGCACAAGTTCCTGGTCGGCCGATTCACCCGGCTCCGATCGGCCCGGGTCCCCCGCGACGTCCGCCGCCGGGTCCGGCGGGTCCGCCGGCTCCGGTCGAGGCCCGACGGCTGAGCCGCGGCCCCGGTCGACCGGGGTGGTCAAGATCGCCGCAATCTGTCATCTTCCGGCCCCGGGTCGCCGTCGCGAGCGGCCCCGGGCGGACGTCGGCGCCGGGAAGGATCCCGGCGGGCCTCCCAGGGATGGAGAAACCATGGATCGTCGACCAGACCCCGACCGCGACCGGTCCCCGAAGGCGACGCGCCCGAGCCGCCTCGGCCCGATCGCGGCCCTCCTCCCGGCGCTGGCCCTGCTCGGATCCGGTTCCGGCGCCCCGGCCGGATCGATCGCGATCCTGCCGATTGGCGACTCGATCACCTACGGCTATTCCTATCCGACGGCGTCACCGGGCGGCTACCGGGCCCCCCTCTACCGCGACCTGACGGCCGACGGCTACGACGTCCGGCTCGTCGGCAACCTGACGATCAACCCCGACCCCTCCCTGCCGGCCGCCGCGAATTTCCACGAGGGGCATCCCGGCTACCAGATCGACGGGACCGGCGGGATCGCCTCGTTCAGCGCCAACACGTTCATCGGCCGGTGGCTCGCGCCCGGCAACGGCATCAACCCGAATCTGATCCTCCTCGAACTCGGGACCAATGAGATCCTCGGGCAATACCACGAGGCGGGGGCGGCCTACGAGCTGGCCGCGTTCATCACCCGGATCGGCGAGCTGAGGCCGGACGCCGACATCCTCGTCTCGACCCTCCCCCCTCTGAACAGCCCGGACTTCCAGCCGCATATCGATCAGTTCAACCGATCGCTGGCCGGTCCCGACGGGATCGTCGCCCAGCTCCAGGCGCTCGGCGAGCGGGTGATCCTGGTCAATGCCGGCGGGAGCCTGACGACGGCCGACCTGTCGCCCGACGGGATCCACCCCTCGCAGGCTGGATACGCCCGGCTGGCCCGCGCCTGGGCCGGTGCGGTGGAGCTGGCCGAGCCGAGGGCCGTGCCCGAGCCCTCGGCCTTCCTCCTGATCGGCGGCGGGTTCCTCGGCCTCGCGATCGTCGCCCGGTCCCGGGCCCGGGAGGTCCCCGACGGGGTGGGGCCCGGGCCGCCCGGGGGCGATGGGGCTTCCTCCGAGAAAGGACACCAGCGATGATCGATCGGACCGGACACTTCCAGGATCGGCCCCGGGCGGGATTCCGGGCGCTGGCGACGCTGGCGCTCGCCGCATGCCTCGCCGTCCCCGGGGCGGACGCGGCGCCCATCTCGATCATGCCGATGGGCGACTCGATCACCTACGGCTTCGCCAGCTACGGCGACGGCAAGCCGGTGCCGGTCCCGGGCGGCTACCGGGGATTCCTGTATCGCGACCTGACCGCCGCCGGCTACGACGTCCGGATGGTCGGCAGCCAGACGGGCAACCCCGACCCCACACTACCCGCCGCCGCCAATGCCCACGAGGGCCACGTCAGCTTCCAGATCGACGCCGCCCTGCCGTACAGCGGGCTCGACCAGAACCTGGCGAAATGGCTGGCGCCGGGCAACGGGGTCAACCCGGATTACATCCTCCTCCTGATCGGGATCAACAACATCATCGCCCAGGATAACGCGGCCGGCGCCCCCTATGAGCTGGCCGCCCTGATCGCCCAGATCGGCGAGCTGAGGCCGGACGCGAAGGTCCTGGTCAGCACCCTGGGCCCGCTCTCGTACACGACCACGGCGGCCCCGATCCAACGGTTCAACGCCGCCCTGGAAGGCCCGGATGGGATCGTCGCCCAGCTCCAGAAGCTCGGCGCGAAGGTGACCCTGGTCAACGTCGCCGGCCGGCTCACCCTGGCCGACCTTTCCGACGGGATTCACCCCAACCGGGCGGGATATGCTAAGATGGCCGACTCCTGGGCCGCCGCGATCGAGCTGGGCGACCCGGTGGTCGCGCCCGAGCCCTCGGCCCTGGCCCTGATCGGCTGCGGGATCCTCGGTTACCTCCATGTCGCCCGGTCCCGGGCGAGGAAGGACGGGTCTTGATGGGAACAACCGCCGACGCCTCGGAATCCGAGCCAGCCCCCGACGCAGACGCCCCGAAGTCGCCCTGTTCCCCCTCCCGATCCCTCCCGCTCGCCGCCCGGCTCGCCCTCCTCGCGGCGATCGCCGGCGTGACGCTGTCCCACTCCCGCCCCGCGACCGCCGACTCCCTCGACAGGGCCCGCGCCACCGGCCGCCTGGCCTACGGCGCCGACGAGGAGGGCGGCGCCCCGTACTTCTTCAAGGACGACGCCAACCGCCGGGTCGGCTTCGAGGCCGACCTGATGGCCGAGGTCGGCCGGAGGCTGGGCTTCGAGCCGGAATTCCGCCAGGTCCAGTGGGAGTACCTCCTCCAGGTCCTCGGCCGGGGCGAGGGCGGGGTCGACGCCGTCGTCAACGGCTACGAGCTGACCGCGGCCCGCGCCCGCGATCACCTGGCGACCCGCCCTTATTACGTCTACCAGCTCCAGCTCATGGCCCGTCGGGACGGCCCGATCGGCTCGTGGGCCGACCTGGAGATGCCCCGGCCCGGCGGCGGCCCGTGGGAGGTGGGCGTCCTGGGGATGTCGGCCGCCCACACCTTCGCCGGGCGGTTGGCCGGCCCGAACGTCCGGGTCAAGGTCTTCGACGGCGCCACCAACGCGATGACGGCCGTCCGGAACGGCCAGGTCGACGCCACGCTCCAGGACCTCCCCGCGGCCCGGCACTACGTCAAGCGGCCCGAGTTCCGCGACGACCTGGCCCTGGTCGGCCCGCCCGAGGGGTGCGGCTATTACGTCATCTACACCCGGAAGGGCGACGCCCGGCTCCGCGACGCGATCGACGGCGTCATCGGCGACCTGATCGAATCCGGCGGGCTGCGCGCGATCTGCGAGAAGTACGACATCTGGAACCAGGCCCAGGACGTCCTCCGGGACCGGGGCCGCCCCCGGGCCGGGGCGATCGGCGCCCGTCGGCCGGCGTTCGACCTCGGCCTGCTCGGGCGGTTCGGCCCGAGCCTGGTCCTGGCGGCCCTGACCACGGTCGTCCTGGCGACCACCGCGATGCCGATCGCCATGGCGGTGGGGCTGGCGGTGGCGGTCGGCCGGGTCTACGGGCCTTGGGCCGTGGCCCGCCTGCTGGGCGCCTACGTCGAGCTGATCCGGGGGACGCCGCTGATCATCCAGCTCTACGTCCTGTTCTTCGTCCTGCCCGAGCTGGGGATCACCCTGACCCCCTGGGCGGCGGGCGTGGGCGGGCTGGCGATCAACTACTCGGCCTACGAGGCCGAGATCTACCGGGCCGGGCTCCAGGCGATCCCCCGGGGGCAGATGGAGGCGGCGCTGGCGTTGGGGATGTCGCCCGGGCAGGCGATCCGCCGGGTGATCGTCCCCCAGGCGCTCCGGATCGTGATCCCGCCGGTCACCAGCGACTTCATCGCCCTGTTCAAGGACACGTCGGTCTGCTCGGTGATCACCCTGGTCGAGCTGACCAAGCAGTATTCGATCCTGTTCAACGGCCAGGGCGGGGTGGTCGAGTTCGGGCTGGCGACCGCGGCGCTGTACATGGCGATGAGCCTGCCGCTGTCGTGGTTCTCGCGGTGGGTCGAGCGGAGGATGGACGCCGAGCCGAGGAAGGGGGGGGCCGGATGATCGAGGTCGAAGGTCTGGTCAAGCGGCACGGGTCGACGGAGGTCCTCCGCGGGATCTCGCTCCGGGTCGGGCCGGGCGAGGTCGCGGCGATCATCGGCCCTTCGGGCGGCGGCAAGAGCACGTTCCTCCGCTGCCTCAACGGCCTGGAGTCGTTCCAGGGCGGGACCGTCGTCGTCGACGGCCTCCGGCTGGGCGCCGACACCCCGGCCCGGGAGCGGTCGGCGGCCCTCCGCCAGGTCCGACGGCGGGTGGGGATGGTGTTCCAGGGGTTCAACCTGTTCCCGCACCGGACGGCCCTCCAGAACGTGGCCGAGGGCCCGGCCTGCGTGCTCGGCCTCTGCCGGGCGGCGGCCGAGGACCGGGCCCGGCGGCTCCTGGACCGGGTCGGCCTGATCGACAAGCTCGACGCCCGGCCCCGCCACCTCTCCGGCGGCCAGCAGCAGCGGGTCGCGATCGCCCGGGCCCTGGCGATGGAGCCCCGGGCGATCCTCTTCGACGAGCCCACCAGCGCCCTCGACCCGCGGATGACCGCCGAGGTCCTGGCCGTGATGGCCGACCTGGCCCGGGACGGCCTGACCATGGTCGTGGTCACCCACGCCATGCGGTTCGCCCGCCAGGTCGCGCACACCGTCCACGTCCTCGGAGACGGCCGGGTCCTCGAATCCGGCCCCCCCGGCCAGATCTTCGAGGACCCCCGCCACGAGGCCACCCGCCTCCTCCTGGCCGAGGCCCAGGCCGCGTGACGCCCCGCCCGATCCGGTCGCCCCACGCGGGTGGATCGGTCAGGCCGTATTTCCCGATCTCCCGGGGGCCGGATGTCCGGTCGCAGGGTGAGATCGGGGGTGATCTCCGGGCCGTCCCGGGATCGCCCACGCCGACGGCCGGGGTGGCAGGGGTTACGGCACTTTGTAACCCCGGTTCACCGGCGGCATCCCGTGCTGCGGACCGGGGTTACGGAGTACCGTAACCCCTGCCACCCTGAGCGGTCCCTGACTGACCAGGAAACCGGAAGTTATGGAATCGGCGATCCTTAACCTTCCCGAAATCAAAGTCCCTGGCTATTGTTCGAGCGGCGAGTTCCGGGATGGGTGGCCCCTAAGAATCACGCCGCTCGAACGTTTATCCTCCAGGACCTGGCCATCAATACCCGGACTCTGCGGAGGAATCACGATGAAGAGAATCACCGCGCTCCTGGCCCTGACCTTTCTGCTCACGGTCGCCACCAGCCTGTGTTTCGCCTCGATGGACATCGTGCACGTCTCCAAGGAGCGGGCCAGGGAGCTGGGCATGAAGGTCCGATTCACGGGTAATGCCCCCAATGAAGTCTGGGTGGAGCTGGAGTTCAAGGCCGAGGGCAAGCTGAAGGATTTCGACCATGTAAGCCTGGAGATCCGGGACGGCGACAAGTTCATGCTGGGCTATACCCCACTACGGGAGAAACGGACGGACTCGGGGAGCGTTGCCGTCGGCTTCATGGCGAACCGTGCCTACCTCGACAAAGTCACCCTGATGGTGGTGACCGGCCATCCCATGAATATGACCGGTCACGAACTCCGGATGAAGGATTTTGTTGAGCTGGGAAAACCCCGCTGAAGTCCGCAACGCCTGGCGTTGTTTTTTGTCCGTTTGCTACGGGAAGGCCCGGAAGGGCGGCAGCCTCGGCGCGATCGGCGCCGACCGTCGCCCTTCCAGGGCTTCCATCCTTCCTCGCCATCGACCCGACCCGGGGTTTCACCCCGGGCAACTGACGGTCGCCCCTCCGGGGCTGCAAGGCGAGGTCAACACGACGCCGGATAATCGCCTTCTCGGGAGAAACACGGATAACGGCGCCTTCGGATTCCTGAATATGAAGGATGGAAGCCGGATCCATCCTCATCTCTCGAAAGGCCCGCACCCATGTCGACCTCCGAAGCCCGGATTTCCGCCAACCGGACGAACGCCGCACGATCGACCGGGCCCCGGACCGAGGAGGGCAAGGCCGCCTCGCGGGCCAACGCCCTCAAGCATGGCCTGACCGGCGCCGGGGTCGTCCTGCCCCAGGCCGACGCCGCCGAGGTCGAGCGCCGATCCGCCGCCTTCGCCGTGGAGTTGCAGGCCGACGGCGAGGTCGGCCTCGCCCTGGCCCGCCGGGCCGCGCTCAACTCGGTCCGGATGGAGCGCGGCGCCGACCAGCAGACCGCCGCGATGGCGGACCGGGTCCGCCGGGCCGAGGCCGACTTCGTCCCGCCCGAGGGGGTCTCCGCCGACGAGGCCGCCCGGCTCCGCTCGGAGGCGGGCCGGATCGCCATGTTCGACCCCTCGAAGGAGGCCGGACTGGCCCGCCAGTACGAGGCCGCGGCCGAGCGCAACTTCCTCCGATGCCTCAAGGAGTTGCGCCAGATGGGCCGGTCGGCGAAGGCCGAGACCCCCGCCGCCGCCGACCGGACGGCCGAGGCGATGATGGGTTCGTTTTTCGCGGCCCACGAGGAGGCCCGGCGGATGGATGCCGAGTTCGACGCGATGTATGCCGAGCTGGACATCCCGACGCCCCGGCGGCCGTCCCACTCCCCCCAGCTCCCGCCGATGGGGGGTGGGGTGGACGTGCCGATCTCGGTGGGTCGGCGACGCTGACCGGACCCGACCCCGATCGGCCCCGGTCCGGTCGTTCTCCCTCCCCCCGGGTGCGGGAGGTGGCCGATTCGTTGGCAATCGACACCGCCCCCCGGCCGGCCGGCTTCGCGATCAGGGGGCCTTCTCCAGGTCGGTACTCTTGATGACCTCGTTGCCATCGCGGGTGATCAGGGCATACCAGACCTTGCGATCGATCGACGCGGGGAGGAATCGCGCGGCCCCGTCGCAGAACAGGATATTCAGGCCGCCCTCGTGGGGCGATCCGGAGAAGACCCGGCGGGCCCTGGGGTCATCGCCCTGATAGGCCGGCGACTCGCCGACGTCGAACTCGCTGCCGCCCCAGCCGCCGACACCCCACCCCTGGCTGTCCCGCTTCTCGGCGATGGCCAGCGTGTTCGACGTGCCGTCGGTGATATCTCGGAGCCCGATGTTGCGCGACTTGTCCTTGTTCTTGTCGTCCTGGACGGGCACCAGCACGCCCCGATACGACCCGTTGGCCTTCACGAAGTCGTCGCCGAATCCGGGGTGGCCGCCGCCCCAGTTCATCCCGTAGTGCGACCGGGCGAACGTCGACCTGCTCCCCGGATAGGCCGGGCCGTCGGGGGTGATCACCTCGGCCGCGGGGACGAGCTTGAGGTCCCCCTTGTTGTCCGGGCAGATGTAGGTCGCGATCTGGGTCCGGACCGTGGTGATGTTGGCGGCGTGCCAGTTCTCGAGGTGGAAGTTGTACCCATTGTAGATGGGGGACATTTCCATGTAGGGGAGGATCTGGGCGAAGCCGCTGTGGCCGACCCCGTGCCCCTTACCGCCCGCCACCCGGCTCATCGGGAAGCTGTCATTGGCGCTGTGATAATTGTGGAGCGCGAGGCCCATCTGCTTGAGGTTGTTGATGCACGACGCCCGACGGGCCCGGAGTTGCGCCGCCTGGAGCCCCGGCACCGTCAGGGCCACCCCGACGAATACCAGCGCCGTGAGGGCCAGGACCTCGACGAGGGTCACGCCCCTCCGCCGGCCGCCCCCGATCGCCGACTTCCGATCGACCCCCGGACATTGCTCGAGACGTTTCATCGGTCGGACTCCCTGGAGATGAAGGGGCCGGGACCCCGGCCCTCGCCGCCATCATACGCCCGTCGGCCGGCAATTCCTCCTAATTCCTTCGCAGGTTCAAAGTCCCCGGCGGATCGCCCTCCCGGGGCGGTCGCCGGTCGGCCGGCCGCGATCGAGGACGACCCGGCCGTTGACGACGACGTACTCGATCCCCACCCCATACTGGAACGGCTCGGCGTAGGTCGCCCGGTCGACGACCCGCGCCGGGTCGAACACGGTCACGTCGGCGAACGCGCCGGCCCTCAGGACGCCCCGGTCGCGCAGGCCGAGCTTCGAGGCGTTGAGCGCGGTCATCTTCCGGACGGCGTCCTCCAGGGTCAGGAGGTGCCGGTCGCGGGCGTAGACGCCCAGGACCCGGGGGAAGGTGCCGAAGCTCCGGGGGTGGGGATGGCCCCGGCGGGTCGGGCCCTCGACCGACAGGGCCGAGCCGTCCGAGCCGATCGACGTCCAGGGCTGGCGGAGGGCGAGGTTCATGTCCTCCTCGGTGTGGTGGGCGTAGATGGTCGGGATCGTCCCGCCCTCCTCCACCAGGAAGTCGAACAGCTGGTCGAGCGGGTCGGGCGCGGGGTCGCGGCCCTCGGCCCGCCGCCTCAGGATCGCGTCCATGGCCTGCCCCTCGAACCGATCGTTTGCGGGGGTCAGGTCGGCGCTGAGGAGCATCCGCGACCAGTCGCCGCCGACGGCCAGGTAGTGGTTGTACCAGCCGGGGAGGCCCGCCCGGATGTCCCGCCGGATCCGATCGCGATCGGCCGGGTCCTGGAGCCGGGCGAGGAGGGCGGCGCGGCCCCCCTCATGGGCCCAGGGCGGGATGATGCTGGCCAGGTCGTTGTTGCCCCGGGTGTAGGGGTAGACGTTGGCCTGGACGTCGACGCCCCGGCCCCGGGCGGCCTCGATCAGCCCGACGACCTCGCCCATCCGCCCCCAGAGGGCCTGGTCGGCGATCTTGAGGTGGGTGATCTCCACCGGGACCCCGGAGCGCTCGCCGACGGCGATCGCCTCGCGGACGGCCGCCAGGACGTCGGCCCCCTCGCTCCGGATGTGCGAGGCGTAGACCCCGCCATGCCGGGCGACGACCCGGCCCAGGGCCACCAGGTCGTCGGTCGTGGCCACCATCTCCTGGGGCGAGGCCAGGAGCGTCGACAGGCCGAGGGCCCCGTCGCGCATCGCCTCGTCGAGGAGCGCCGCCATCTCCTCCAGCTGCCGGGGCGAGGGCCGGTCGAACGAGTCGCCCATGACCCCGCCCCAGACGTTCCCCAGGCCGACATACGAGGCCACGTTGGTGGCCACGCCCGACCGCCCCAGGGCGTCGAAATAGTCGCCGAGCGAGGCCAATCGGGCCTCCTGGCCCTGGATCGTGACGACCTTCGGGGCCAGCTTCCCCCGGTGGGGCCCGCCCGATCGGTCCTCGCCGAGGACCTCGGTGGTCACGCCCTGGCGGATCTTGCTCGGGGCGTCGCCGTCCTCGAACAGGACCCAGTCGGAATGCGAATGGGCGTCGACGAAGCCCGGGGCGACGACCAGGCCGGACCCGTCCAGGGTCCGCCGCGCCGGGGCGTCCGCCGGGATCCGCCCGACGGCGGCGATCCGGTCGCCCCGGATCGCCAGGTCGCCCCGGGACCACGGGTTGCCCGTCCCGTCGACGATCCGCCCGCCCCGGATCACCAGGTCGAAGGGGGGATCCTGGCCGCGGGCCGGCGCCGTTCCGATGATCGCGATCAGCACGAAAGCGGCCCGCCGGGCGAATCGCATTATCATGGGTGCTATCCCGGATCCCTCGACGGTCTGCATGTCTCGCCTCGAACGGACGATATCATCCGCCGCCGCCCGGCGATAGCTCGGCCCGACCTCACGCGATCGATCGGGCGGCCTGTCCGGATCGTGACCCCCGGCGCGATAATCCGTGAAAGGTTTCGGCCATCGGGGGGAGTATCCTGGGGAGGCCGCCGCATGAACGACCCGCCGAGCACCCGACCGAGCCTGCTCGTCCGGCTGCGCGACCCGTCGGACGAGCGGGCCTGGGCGGAGTTCCTGGAGATCTACGCCCCGCTGGTCCGCCGGCTGGCGGCCCGGCGCGGGCTCCAGGATGCGGACGCCGAGGACCTGACGCAGGAGGTCTTCCGCGCCGTCGCCTCGGCGATCGAGCGATGGGACCCCGACCCGGCCCGGGGGTCGTTCCGGGGGTGGCTGTCCGGGCTCGCCCGGAACCTGATCGTCAACCTCCTGGCCGCCCAGGGTCGCCACCCGAGGGGGACGGGCGACAGCGACTTCCAGGCCTTCCTGGAGAGCCGGCCGGCCCCCGAGGGCGAGGAGTCGCGGCTGTTCGAGGCCGAATATCGCCGCCGGATCTTCGCCTGGGCCGCCGACCGCGTCCGGGGCGAGTTCCGGCCGGCCACCTGGCGGGCGTTCTGGGAGGCCGGGGTCGAGGGGCGGCCACCCGGGGCCGTCGCCGAGGCGATGGGGATGTCCGTGGGCGCGGTCTACATCGCCAAGAGCCGGGTGATGGCCCGGGTGAGGCGCGAGATCGAGGGATTCGAAGGCCGATGAACCAGATGACCCCGACCGGAGGATGACCCGAATGGTGGCACGAGCGTCCCGATGCGATCCGGATCGACTCCGGCTGCTCCTGGAAGACCGCCTGGGTGAGCCCGAGCAGGCCGGGCTGGCCGGGCACCTGGAAGCCTGCGAGTCCTGCCGGCAGGCCCTGGAGGCGATGGCGGCCGAGAGCCGATGGTGGGCCGAGGCCCGCCAGTGCGCCGGCGAGGCGGCGCCGACCAGCGGCCCCGACCCGTCCGACACCCCGGGGCCCTGGCTCGGCTTCCTCGACCCGCCGGACGGGCCGGGTCAGCTCGGCAAGATCGGGGCCTACGAGGTGGTCGAGGTGATCGGCCGGGGCGGGATGGGGGTCGTGCTCAAGGCGTTCGACCGGCCCCTGGGCCGGTTCGTGGCGATCAAGGTGCTGGCCCCCGAGCTGGCCGCCGGCGCCACGGCCCGCCGCCGGTTCGCCCGCGAGGCGCAGGCCGTCGCCGCGATCGCCCACGAGCACATCGTCGCCATCCACGCCGTCGACGCCACCCCGGCCGGGCTCCCATTCATCGTGATGAACTACGTCTCGGGCCGGTCGCTCCAGGACCGGCTCGACCGCGCCGGACCGATGGAGGTCCGCGAAATCCTCAGGATCGGGATGCAGGCGGCGTCCGGGCTGGCGGCGGCCCACGCCGTCGGCCTGGTCCACCGCGACGTCAAGCCGGCCAACATCCTCCTGGAGAACTGCATCGAGCGCGTCAAGCTGACCGACTTCGGCCTGGCCCGGGCCGCCGACGACGCCAGCCTGACCCAGTCGGGCGTGGTGGCCGGGACCCCGCAGTACATGGCCCCGGAGCAGGCCCGGGGCGAGCCGGTCGACGTCCGGGCCGACCTGTTCAGCCTGGGGAGCGTCCTCTACGCCCTCTGCACCGGCCGGCCGCCGTTCCGGGCCGAGACCACCATGGGCGTCCTCCGACGGGTCTGCGAGGACACCCCCCGGCCGATCCGCGAGACCAACCCCGAGGTCCCCGACTGGCTCCAGGCGATCGTCGAGAAGCTCCAGGCCAAGGACCCCGCCGGCCGGTTCGGGTCGGCCGCCGAGGTCGCCGAGCTGTTCGGCCGATGCCTGGCCTACCTGGAGCGGCCCGGCAAGCAGCCGCCCTTCCGGGCCGACCGGCCGCCCTCCCCCCGCCCGTACCGGACCCGGGCGATTGCCGCCGCCCTCCTGCTGGCGGCCGTCGCCGGGCTGGGCGCGTCGGAGGCGACCGGGATCACCCGCCTGTCCGACCTCGTCGCCACCGTCCTCCGGATCAGGACGGCCGACGGGACCCTCGTCCTCCAGGTCGACGACCCCGAGGTCAAGGTCCGGGTCGACGGCGAGGACGTCATCCTCACCGGGGCCGGCCAGCACGAGATCCGCCTCAGCCTCCGGGCCGGCCAGCACCGCCTGGAGAAGGCCAAGGGCGGCGAGGTCCGGCAGGAACTCGTCACCATCGCCCGGGGCGGCAAGGAGACCGTCCGGGTGACCTTCGAGCCCGGCCCCGCACCCGCCGCCGTCACGGACGCCGGCCTCCAGGAACCCCGGATCGAGCAACTCCAGGGACTGCGCGACCAGATCCACCGCCAGCTCCAACAGAAGAACGGCGAGGCGACGGTGCAGGCCCTCCGCGATCGGATCCGATCCCTGGAAGACGAGATGCGCCGGATCGAGGAGGATCGGCGCCGGCTGATGTCGCAGGCCCTGAGGCCGCGCCACCTGGAGACGCCGCCGATGGCCATGGGGCCGGCACCGGGCGCCGTGGCCCCCGTCCTCCCGGCCGATCCGTTAGACGCGCCCGGAGGCGGGAGGGCGGAACCGGGCCTGCCGGCCGATCCGTTCGCGATGTCGCCCCTCCGACCGGACCGGCGGCCGTCGTCCGCCCAGCCCGGCCAGATCCGGCCCCCGACCGCCGCCTACTCGGCCGCCATCTCGCCCGACGGCAAGACCCTGGCCGTCGGCTGCTACGACGGGGCGATTCGCCTCTACGACCCGGCCTCACGCGCCCCGAAGGGCGAACTCCGCGGGCACACGATGGAAGTCCGGTCCGTGGCCTTCTCGCCCGACGGCAAGACGCTCGCCTCGGCGGGCGGCGACTACCGGAGCCGCGACTTCGAGAAGCCCGGCGAGCTCAAGCTCTGGGACGTGGCCGAGGGGAGGCTCCGCAAGGATCTCGTCGGGCACACCGCGCTGGTCTGGTCGGTCGCCTTCAGCCCCGACGGGGAGACGCTGGCCAGCGGTTCGATGGACAGGACGGCCCGCCTCTGGGACGCCGGGACGGGCAAGCCCCGGGCCGTCCTCGAAGGCCACCGCGACGCCGTCCGGTTCGTCGCCTTCGCCCCGGTCCGGCGGGCGGATGGCTTCCGGGCCGGGTCGAACGTCAACGGCCCCACGCTGGCCACCGCCGGATTCGACGGCGAGATCCGATTCTGGCACGACGCGCCCGGTCGGCCGGAGGATGGGAAGCTCTGGAGTACCCATTCCATCCCCGGGATCTCCGGGCTGAGCTGCATCGCCTTCTCGCCCGACAACAAGACCCTGGCGATCAGCCCCCGGCCGGTCTCGGACCACGCGAACGAGATCATCCTCCTCGACCTGGCCACCTGGAAGGAGCGGGCCCGGCTCAAGGGACACCCCAACGCCGTCCTCACCCTGGCCTACTCGCCCGACGGCGAGGTCCTGGCCTCCGGGGGCGGGACCTTCGCCGAAGGGGGTCATTCCGGCGAGGTGATCCTCTGGGACGCCGTCACCGGCAGGCCGGGCGCCCTGTTCGGCCGGCTCGGCTTCTGGATCGAGTCGGTCGCCTTCACGCCCGACGGCAAGGCCCTCATCGGCGCCGGCGGGGTCAACGACGAGGAGGGCGAGGTCCACTTCTGGGTGGGCTTCCGGCCGGCGACCCGGAGGCCCCGGGCCCGGCTGGACTCGCTCAAGGGGCAGCGGATCTGGTCGATCGCGTACTCGCCCGACGGCAAGGCCCCGGCCACGGCGACCTGGGGCGGGATCAACCAGTTCTGGGGCCCGAACCCGAGGACGACCGGAGGGCCCGCCCTCCAGACTCGATGATGGCCCCTCCGGGCCGGGACGGTTCATTTCGCCTCGGCCTGCTCGGGGGTCTGCTTCCCCTGGATCTTCATCGCCATGACGGCCTTTTCGAACGAGGGGCGGCGGGCCTCGTAGTCGGGGGCCGGGCACGTCAGGATCATCACGAGGATGTCCTTTTCGAGGGGGATGGCGACCCATTGCTGGGCGGTGTCGACGCCCCCCTTGCCGTCGAGCGCCCCGCCGGTCCCCTTGCCGGTGACGACCATCCACATCGCCTTCTTGCCGTCGACCTCCCGGACCTCGGCGGCCTTGACCGTGACGCCGCCCTCCTTGAACTTCCCGGCGCTCAGGTCGACCAGGAAGCGGGCGGTGTAGGCCCGGCCGGGCTCCTGGACGAAGGCCACGATCGACGATCTCGCCGGCCCCGACCAGGCGGCGAGGGCCTTGCCCGGGACGGAGTAGCCGGCCGTCGGGGCCACGGCCCAGGGCTCGGGGACCCCGAACGAGAATGCATACTTCTCTTCGACGTAATCCTTCCGGTCGTCGCCGGCCGCCATCCCCGGCAGGATCGCCGCGGCGACGAGGCCCAGGATCAGCCAGGGGGCGAGGGGGGCGGTCGACCTCATGGGCTTCGGCATCGGATTTCACCCTTCGCGTCAAAGATGATGGGACGTCGGCGTTGTCGCCCCGGGCCCCACTCTCCGACCCCGGCCGGGGCAAGTCAAGCGGCCGGCGGGTAGTGTCTCAGTTTGAAATTGGATTTTTTAGGGGCCGGTTTCGGCCCCTAAATTGCTATACGTCCGATCAGTCAATGATCCCTACCAAATCCTCCAGCGTCCACATCTTCCGTTCCACCCCCGCCGCCATCGCCGGGGTGACGCGGAGCGTCTGATGCCGACGCACGAAATTGTAATGCATGTAGTGGAGCGCGACGGCCGCTTCAAGATTCTGGACCTTCTTACTGAACCCGTTAGTCAGCCGGGTGAACCGCCGCATGCGCATCCGCATGGTAAGGTTCTGACGCTCGACATAGCTCGTGCCGATGAAGTTCCAATTCGGATTGCCCGTGATGACTTCCTTGCGGCTCTCCACATGCTCGCCGGGGCTGTAACGGATGTCGGCGGTATTTCCAGCATCGTTCAAGTAAATTTTGATGATTTGGGCGTAGTCTACTTCCCCGCCGAAACCTTGCTCGACGGCTTCCAAGTAGAGCTTGAGTCCATCGGTCGTCAATTGCACGCGATGCGATAGGCGGGACGACAGATCCGCGACGAAGGCATTGGCGTGCTCGGCATCGCGGGCGCCAACGAGCCATGACGGGACCAACTTGGTATCCGAGCACATCCCCGTCCAGGTCCACACGTCACCATAGCCGAGGATGCCTTGCTTCGCGGGCGGGACGTTCTTCTGCTTCACGCAGCAGAATGTCCATATCTCATCGCATTGGATATGACGGCAAGGGAGGTTGCGAAGCGTCTCATGCTGGTAGCGGGCGCACGCTTCGCCAGCGTCTACCAAGAGCTTCGTTACGGTGTTGATCGACACCCCGGTCATTCGCTGGGTGCTACGGAGGGAGTTCCCTTCGACCAGAGCCGAGATGATGGCAACTCGTTTGGCGGTGTCGAGTTTGTTCATATTGAATATTATGCTTGACCGGAGATGCAATGTCAATCATTTACGGTGCCTTTTAACTAACCACAAGACACTTGCGTCATTCCCAGGTTCGTCATTTAGTCGTTTGGCGTCTAAACGACCATTGACACCGACGATCTGCGAGGTAGAATACGCTTGAGGCGACCAATTCTCGACAGGATAGGTCCGATCGCATGGATGTCGAGTTTGCGGACAAACAATGGGATCGGCTCGAAATCGAGCTGAATTTCAACGCCGGTTTCGCCCGCGAGATCGTCCGTGCTTTTCGGAAGCTCATTCAGATCATCCGTAGCGCACCCGACGAAAGGACGTTCTACGCGATGAATTCGCTTCACTTCGAAAAACTCAAGGGTAATCGGGATCATCAACGCTCAATGCGACTCAACGATAAATGGCGACTGATCGTCGAGATCATGCCATCGCAACCCAAGAACGTCGTCCTTGTCGTCGGTATCGAGGACTACCACTAACCAGGGGAGACCAGGCATGTCGAATCGTGTTCCTGCCGAAGTCTTCCCACCTGGGGAGTTCATCCGAGACGAACTGGAAGCGAGGAGTTGGACCCAGACCGACTTGGCTGAGATCCTTGGGCGACCGCTCAAGGCCGTCAGCGAAATCCTAACGGGCAAGAGGGCCATCACGCCCGAGACCGCCAAGGGGCTCGGAGAAGCGTTCGGGGTTGATCCTCAATTTTGGATGAATTTAGAGAGCGCTTACAGGCTTTCTCTGGTCAAAGATCGAACCGGGGAAGTGGCTCGCCGGGCAACTCTATATGGGGCCGCGCCCGTCAAGGACATGATTCGTCGGCATTGGATCAAAGAAGCTGACGATATCGAGGGGCTTGAGAGGGAGGTTTTGAATTTTTTCGCGGTCGACTCCATTGAAGCTATCACTTCGATGTCGGTGGCTGTATCGCCCCGCAAATCCACCGACTACGACGAAACGACCCCGCCCCAGCTTGCTTGGTACTGCCGCGCGAAACAGATCGGGTCCACTCTCAAGGTTTCACAATACAAAGAGGAACAATTTGAACATTTGATCGAAGAACTTGCCCGGTTGACCGTCAGCGACCAGGAGGCCCGGCGTGTCCCCCGCGTGCTGGCGGAATTCGGGATCAGGTTCATGGTCATCGAACACTTGCCTCGAACTCGCATCGACGGTGCAGCCCTTTGGCTGGACCGTGACTGCCCCGTCGTTGCACTTTCGATGCGACTCGATCGGATCGATAGTTTCTGGTTCACACTTTTTCATGAGCTTGGTCATATCTACTATCGACATTCTCAAGGTGTTGATAACGGCATCGCTGGAGATGGCCCGTCTTATCCCGGAGAATTGCCAGATCCTGAGAGGATGGCTAACGAGTTTGCTCGCGATCGACTGGTTCCCGAACGAGAGATCGCCTCATTCATCGCCCGCGTTCGCCCTCTGTATTCCCGAATCAGGATCAACCAGTTCGCCAATCGCATCAAGGTCCACCCCGGAATCATCATTGGACAACTCCAGCGTCGTGATGAGATCAAGTATTCACAAGGTCGCGAGATGCTTGTGAAGGTTAGAGACACTGTGACCCAGTCGACTACGACCGATGGTTGGGGTCACTACCCAACATAATCCTGAAACATCGGAGGCGCTAAACCCACTGGGAGGCTTTATTGATGCCCGAGAGGATCGCGGCGACTTATACCGAATCCCTCCAGGATATGGTATCTAGATATCGAGCTGCGGGCGAGAAATGGCCCGCCACGTCGCGAGAGATTGCGCGCTGGTCCTACCGAAACAAGTTGTGGGAGCCACAGGAAAAAAACATTGTCGGTCAACTCGCCCGAGACTTGTCGCGGGCGATGCGAGAAGAATGTTACACTGATCCACAAGGAAGACGTGTACGGACTAAGCATGCCGCGAGGCGGTTCGAGGACGATCTGTCCGAAGACACAGAAGTCGGGCAGCTCACGCAGAAGATGCTATGGCACGACATCCGAACCGATGAAGCCGACCATATTATCAAGGCGCTTCAGCAGCGCCGCATGCAGATCGTCGGGGATTGTAAGCAGCTCAAGACGGACGGAGATAGCTTCAACGACAATCATCCGTCTGGCAAGAAAGTACAGTTGGTCTTCAACTTCGAAGACGACATGGCGGACATGGAACAGCCGACCGAGTATATCCCGCCCGCGCCAAGCCCTGACGAACCGTCCTAGTTCTTGGACCACCGAGCCCGTGCCGCCTTCTTGGCGATCACGGATCTTTGCTCCGGGGTGAGCTTCGCCGCTCTCGCCTTGCCGCCTTTCAAGCCACCACGCCGCCCGAGTTCCACCGCCGCTTGGCGAAGGGATTCGGACGGCGGTTCCGTTTCGTGGACTGGCGCAGCCACCAATGGAGCGACAGTCGCCTCGCCCGTCGTCTGATCGACGATAGCCTTAGCCAGTTGGTTGAGATCGCGGGGCCGCTTTGTCTTGCTTGAGTGGTTAGGCATGCCCCAAGTATCGGCCATCGGCCCCGGGCGGTCTAGGCGACAAATTTTCAGACCGGATTTCAAACTGAGACACTACCGGCCGGCGGGGTCGGCCGGGACCGGGCCCTTGCGGGCCCCTCGCCGTCGGGCTACGATCCGGATTGTGCGAACGCCCGCCGAGGAATGGGTGAAGATATCATGCTCGTGATCCCGGCGATCGACCTCCGAGGGGGACAATGCGTCCGGCTCCGGCAGGGCGATTACGGCCGGGAGACCGTCTTCGGCGACGACCCGGCGGCGATGGCCGCCCGGTGGGAGTCGGAGGGGGCGTCGCGCATCCACCTGGTCGACCTCGACGGCGCCCGGGAGGGGCGCCCGGTGAACGTGGAGGCGGTCCGGGCGATCCTGGCCCGGGTCGAGGTCCCCTGCCAGCTGGGCGGGGGCGTCCGCGACGAATCCACGATCGCCGCCTGGCTCGACGCCGGGCTCGACCGGGTGATCGTCGGGACCCAGGCGCTGAAGGAGCCGGACTGGTTCCGGGCGATGATCGGCAGATATCCCGGCCGGCTCGCCCTGGGGCTCGACGCCCGGGACGGCCGGGTGGCGACCGGCGGCTGGCTCGACGTCTCCTCGGTCGACGCCGCCGACCTGGCCCTGCGATTCGACGGCCTGCCGCTGGCGGCGGTGATCTACACCGACATCGCCCGCGACGGGATGCTCGAAGGGCCCAACTTCGAGGCCACCGAGGCGCTGGCCCGCCGCCTGAAGACGCCGGTCACGGCGTCGGGGGGCGTGGGCCGGCTGGAAGACCTGGCCCGGCTGGCGACCCTGCCGGTCGAGGCCTGCATCGTCGGTCGAGCACTGTACGAAGGGCGTTTCCCGCTCATCGAGGCGCGGGAACGCGCCGGCGATCGTCCCACGGCACCCTGACGCGGGCCTCGTGACCCGCTTTTCCCACTCACCTCCGGTCTCTCAACCATCGAAGGTGCCGCGATCGCCGGTCGGGCGAGATCACCAAGTTCAAACCTTGGGGGAGGCGCCATGACCACGACCTATCACATCGCCGACATCCGCAACATTGCCCTGGCCGGTCACGGGGCGTCGGGCAAGACCAGCCTGGCCGACGCCATGCTCTACGCCGCCGGCGCCACCGTGCGCCGGGGGTCGGTGGACGACGGGACCAGCCTCTCCGACGTCGAGGACGAGGAGAAGCGCCGCCATTTCACGATCGATTGCCACCCGCTGCATTGCGAGTGGTCGGGCAAGCAGCTCCACCTGATCGACTCGCCCGGCTACCCCGACTTCATCGGCCACGCGCTGAGCGCCCTGGCCGCCGTCGAGAACGTGGTCCTGACCGTGGCGGCCACCTCGGGGATCGAGGTCAACACCCGGCGGATCTACCAGGAGTCGAGCCGGCTCCGCCTGGGCGGCCTGATCGCCCTGACCAAGATGGACGCCGAGGGGGTCGACTTCCTCCGGTCCCTGGACGCGATCCGCGAGTCGTTCGGCCCGAGGTGCGTGCCGTTCTTCGTCCCGGTCGGCCAGGGGGCCACGTTCTCCGGGGTGGTCGACGTCCTGAATCCGCCCCCGGACATCCCGGCCGGCTGCCCGATGCACCCGTCCGAGGCGTACCAGATGGTGGTCGAGCAGATCGTCGAGACCGACGAGTCGCTCATGGAGCGCTACCTCGAAGGCGAGACGATCCCGCCGGAGACCCTCCGGGACGCCGCCCACTTCGCCATCGCCGCCGGCCACCTGGTGCCGATCGCCTGCTTGTCGGCGAAGAAGGAGGTCGGCCTCCGCGAGATGCTCGACCTCCTGGCCCAGATCACCCTGATGCCCGACGAGGTCCATCGGTTCGGCCACATGGTCGAGGGCGACGACGAGGTCGAGCTGTCGCCGATCGAGGAGGGCGAGCTGGTCGCCCAGGTCTTCAAGACGACCAACGACCTGTTCGTCGGCAAGCTCAGCGTCCTCCGGATCCACTCAGGGCGGATGACCCACGACACCACCCTGGTCAACCTCCGGACCGGCAAGACCGGCAAGCCGGGCCACCTCTACCGGCTCCAGGGGAAGACCCAGGAGGAGGTCAAGGAGGCGATCGCCGGCGACATCGTCGCCGTGTCCAAGTTCGACGACCTGCACATCTCCGACACGGTGACCGCCGCCGCCAACGGCCACACGCCCCACCTGACCCTCGACCCGATCCGGTTCCCCAAGCCGATGGTCCCCCGAGCCGTCGAGCCCAAGACCCGCGAGGATGAGCCCAGGATCGCCGCCGGCCTGGCCAAGCTCGCCGACGAGGACCCGACCTTCACCTTCCGCCGCGACTCCCAGACCCACGAGCTGGTCATCTCGGGGATGAGCGAGCTGCACCTCGACGTGATCCAGAACCGGCTCAAGACCCGGTACAAGATCGACATCAATACCCACGTCCCGCACGTCCCCTACCTGGAGACCATCGCCGGAGAGGCCGAGGCGCACCACCGCCACAAGAAGCAGACCGGCGGCCGGGGCCAGTTCGCCGACGTCCAGCTCCGGGTCCGCCCCCGGGCCCGCGGCGAGGGGTTCTCGTTCGTCGACGCGGTCAAGGGCGGGGTGATCCCCAGCCAGTTCATCCCGGCGGTCGAGAAGGGGGCCCGCGAGCAGCTGGAGAAGGGGATCGTCTCGGGCAACCCGGTGGTAGACGTCGAGGTGGAGGTCTTCTTCGGCTCGCACCACGCGGTCGACAGCTCGGAGCAGGCGTTCAAGACGGCCGCGGCCAACGCGTTCCGCAAGGCGTTCACCGCCGCCCGGCCGACCCTCCTGGAGCCGATCGTCGACCTCGAGATCGTCGCCCCCCTGGATAAGTTCGGCGACATCTCGGCCGACCTGTCCACCCGACGGGGCCACATCACCGGCATGGAGGCCCTGGCCGGCGGCCAGCAGGCGATCCGGGCGACCGTCCCCCTGGCCGAGGCGCTCCGATACGCCACCGACCTCAAGAGCATGACCGGCGGCCGGGGGTCGTATACCATGGAGTTCCGCTCCTACGAGCCCGTCCCGCCCAACGTCCAGCAGAACCTCGTCGACCGATATACCCGGTCAAGGGCGGGCATCGAGGAGGATTGAGGACGAAAACGGGCCGGGGCGATCCCGCCCCGGCCCGAGTCCCGTCGGAGATCGGCAATCGGCCCGGCTCAGTACGGGTAGCTGTAGAGCCGGCCGCCCGCCAGGCCGAGGCCATATCCAAATCCCGCGCCGAAGGCCCCGTAAGGGGCACCATAAGCGTCGATGTGACGCTGGAGGTTGCCGGACCGGGCCGTCCCGGCCTCGTACGCCGCGATTTGCTCGGCGCGGTCGGGCCCGCCGCCGCTGTCGAACCGGGCCACCGGCATCGGGTGCAGGTCGACCTGCGAGGTCGGCGTGTTCGGGTCGTAGTACTCCGAGTACCGGCCCACCCCGCCCGGGTTGGCGTACCCGCTCCCGCCCTCCGAATAGCCCCTGCGATACGACCCGAACGACGACCGATACGGCAACGGGTTATGGCGGACGATCGACCGATTGGCCCCCGCGTGGTAATTCGGATGCGCCGGGTCCGTCGGGATCGGCGCGGAGAGCGATTCGCGCGGGGTCGAGGCCCGTGGCTGCACCGCCGGCGGATCCTGGGCCCATCCCGAGGAGACCAGGATCCCGCCGAGGATCAGGAAAGCTGCGACTCGTCGGATCATGATGAACCTCAATTCGCGCAAGGGGTGCATCGGGACGCCGTCGCAGGTTTTCCTCCCGACGGACGTCCCCCGTTGCTATTCTACCCCCCGCATGAACCGGGCCCGGAGGATTGGCGAAGCCCATCGAGGTGAGCCTCGATCGGAGGCTTTTTCAGGGCGATCGGTGGCGAAGATGGCGGATGGATAGCACGATGACCTGCCGATCGTCCTCGACGACTCGAAATCTCACGACCAGCGGAGGGACGAAAACGACCCTCTCGGGACCTTCGCGAGATTCGCCGAAATCGAGAGGGTCGATGCGGAGCCGCCCTTCAATCGAGGCCACGGCCGTGGTGACCGCCGATCGATCGCCGGCAAGGGCCCAGATATCCGCCAGTTGTCCCGTCGATAGATTATTCCAGAAGACCTCGAACATCAAAGTCCCTTCAAATATTCGAGGACTTCCGCCGTCGTGTGCCTCCCGGTATCTCGCCGGGCCCGCTCCAATTCCTCCTCGGTGAAGAGGGCGTCCGTCCACGCCAGACTTCCGGGGCTGTCCACGGCCCCCGGGTGGAAGAAGCCGAGGATCCGCCCGGCCTCGTCGCAGATCTCCAGCGGCTCGGAGAAATCCTTGAGCCGGGCCTTCAGGCCGTCATCGGCGATCACGCGGGTCATCGGAAGTCTCCTGGACGACTGGCCGGTTGGTGTCAGGGTCGGATCATCCGAGTCTAAAGGGCACGAAGCGGATCGGTCAACGACCGCTCACGACGGGTCATAGGCCAGGTTCGGGGACAGCCATCGTTCGACCTCGGCGAGGGACCGGCCCTGCCGGGCGGCGTAATGCTCGACCTGGTCCCTGGTGATCAGGTCGACGGCGAAGTAGCGGGCGCCGGGGTGGGCGAAGTAGAGGCCGCTGACGGAGGCGGCGGGGTGCATGGCCAGGCTCTCGGTGAGCCAAATCCCGGTCGACTTCTCGACGTCCAGGAGGTCGGCGATGGCGAGCTTGGCGGTGTGGTCGGGGCAGGCGGGGTAGCCGGGGGCCGGGCGGATCCCCCGATACTTCTCCTCGATCAGGTCGTGGGTGGAGAGGGCCTCATCCCGGCCGTAACCCCAGTCGCGGCGCGCCCGCTGGTGGAGCATCTCGGCGAAGGCCTCGGCCAGCCGGTCGGCGAGGGCCTTGGTCAGGATCGCCCCGGGGTCGTCGTGGTCGGCCTCGAACCGGGCGGCCAGCTCGTCGGCGCCCTGGCCGGTCGTCACGGCGAACGCCCCCAGGTAATCGGGCCGGCCCGACCCGGCCGGCGCGATGTAGTCGGCCAGGCTCCGGAAGTCCTTCTGCCCCTCGCGCTCCCACTGCTGGCGGAGGGCGGGGATCCGGCCCCGCTCGGCCGTCCGCGACTCGTCGGTATAGAGGATGATGTCGTCGCCGTCGGAGTTGGCGGGGAAGAAGCCGTAGACGCCGCGGGCGGTCAGGAGCTGCTCGCGGACGATCCGGTCGAGGAGTGCTTGCGCGTCGTCGAACAGCTCGGTGGCCACCTTGCCGACGACGGGGTCCTTGAGGATCGCCGGGTACTTCCCCTTCAGCTCCCAGGCCATGAAGAACGGCGACCAGTCGATGTAGGGGATCAGCTCGCCGAGGGGGACCTCGACGGCCTTCGGGCCCAGGAACGCCGGGCGGTCGATCGTCGCGGTCGACCAGTCGGGGGCGTACCGGCGGCGGAGGGCCTCCTCGTAGGGGACGAGCTTGCGCTGGACCTTCCGGGCGAACGCGGTGCGCTCGCGGTCCTGCATCTCGCGGTTCTCGCGGTCGAGCTCGGGCCGGGCCTCGGGGCGATTGAGGCGGTCGACGACGCCGACGCTCCGCGAGGCGTCCTTGACGTGGACGACCGGTCCGCTGTAGTGGCCGGCGATCTTGACGGCGGTGTGCTTGGCGCTGGTGGTGGCGCCGCCGATCAGGAGCGGGAGGGTGAACTTCTCGCGCTCCATCTCCCGGGCGACGTGGACCATCTCGTCGAGCGAGGGGGTGATCAGGCCCGACAGGCCGATCATGTCGACGGAGTGGTCGCGGGCGGCCTTGAGGATCTTCTCGCAGGGGACCATCACGCCGAGGTCGATCACCTCGTAATCGTTGCAGCCCAGGACGACGCCGACGATGTTCTTGCCGATGTCGTGGACGTCGCCCTTGACCGTGGCAATCAGGACCTTGCCGCGCGCCTGGCGTTCACCTCCCACCCCGCCGGCGGCCAGCTTCTCGGCCTCCATGTACGGCAGGAGGTAGGCGACGGCCTTCTTCATCACCCGGGCGCTCTTGACCACCTGCGGGAGGAACATCTTGCCCGAGCCGAACAGGTCGCCGACGACGTTCATGCCGTCCATCAGCGGCCCCTCGATGATGTCCAGCGACCGGCCCAGCTTCTGGCGGGCCTCCTCGGTGTCGGCGTCGATGAAGTCGGTGATCCCGTTCATCAGGGCGTGCTTGAGCCGCTCCTCGACCGACGCGTCGCGCCAGGCGAGGGCCTTGCTGGTGTCGGCCTTCTTGCCCTTCTTCTTGACCGTCTCGGCGAACTCGGTGAGGCGGTCGGTGGCGTCGGGCCGGCGGTTGAGCAGGACGTCCTCGACCCGTTCGAGGAGGTCCTTGGGGATCTCGTCGTACACCTCGAGCTGGGCGGGGTTGACGATCCCCATGTCGAGCCCGGCCTTGATCGCGTGGTAGAGGAACGCGGCGTTGGTCGCCTCGCGGACGAAGTCGTTGCCCCGGAACGAGAACGAGACGTTGGAGACGCCCCCGCTGGTCTTGCACTCGGGGAGCCGCTCCTTGAGCATCCGGATGGCCTCGATGAACTCGACCGCGTAGTTGGCGTGCTCCTCCATCCCGGTCCCGACGGTCAGGATGTTGACGTCGAAGATGATGTCCGAGGCCGGGAAGCCGACCTCCTCCGTCAGGAGCTTGAACGCCCGCTCGCAGATGGCGACCTTGCGGTCGCGGTCGACCGCCTGGCCCTCCTCGTCGAAGGCCATCACCACCACCGCCGCGCCGTATCGTCGGACCAGCCGGGCCTGCTCCAGGAATTTGGCCTCGCCCTCCTTCATGCTGATCGAGTTGACGATCGGCTTGCCCTGGACGCACTTCAGCCCGGCCTCGATCACGGCGAAGTTGGAGCTGTCGATCATCACCGGGACGTGCTGGACGCTGGGCTCGGCCGAGACCAGGTTGAGGAACCGGGTCATGGCCGCCACCCCGTCGATCATCCCCTCGTCGACGTTGACGTCGAGGATGTTGGCGCCGGCCTCGACCTGCTCGCGGGCGACCACCAGCGCCTCGTCGTACTTCTCCTCGCGGATCAACCGGGCGAACTTGCGCGAGCCGGTGATGTTGGTCCGCTCGCCGACCATGAGGAAGTTGGATTCGGGCCGGACGATCAGCGGCTCGCTCCCGCTGTAGGCGGAGGGGGCGGGGCCCTGCGGGGCCTTCCGGGGCCCGACCCCCTCGACGGCCTTCGCGATGGCGGCGATCCAGTCGGGCGTGGTCCCGCAGCAGCCGCCGACCAGGTTAAGCCAGCCGTTCCGGGCGAACTCGCCGAGCGACCGGGCGGTGTGCTCGCGGTCGCCCAGGAAGCCGCCGAAGCCGTCGGGGAGGCCCGCGTTGGGGTAGCAGCTCACCCGGCCCCGGCTCATCGACGCCAGGGCCTCGATCGCCGGCCTCATCTGGTCGACGCCCAGGGCGCAGTTCAGGCCGACGCTCAGGGCGTCGAAGTGCGAGACCGACAGGTAGAACGCCTCGACCGGCTGCGCCGAGAGGGTCCGGCCGTTGTCGAAGATCGTCCCCGAGATCATCACCGGGACCCGGTTGCCGGTCTCCTCGAAGTACTGGTCGATGGCGAACAGGCAGGCCTTCATGACCAGCGTGTCGAACGAGGTCTCCGGCAGGAGGAGGTCGGCGCCCCCCTCGACCAGCGCGGCGACCTGCTCCTTGTAATTGGCGACCATCTGGTCGTAGGTGACCTCGCGGCGCGACGGGTCGTCGCCGATGCCCATCGAGAGCTGCTTCTTGGTCGGGCCGATGCTCCCGGCGACGAACCGGGGCCTGCCGGGGGTCCTGATGGTGAAGGCGTCGGCGGCGCGGCGGGCGATCTCGACGGCCCTGACGTTCAGCTCGCGGACGTGCTCATCGAGCCCGAACTCGGCCAGGGACAGGCGGTTGCTGTTGAAGGTGTCGGTCTCGATGATGTCGGCCCCGGCCTCCAGGTAGGCCCGGTGGATGTCCTCGATCATCTTCGGCTGGGACAGGGCGAGGATCTCGGTGCAGTTCTTGAGGAGGTGCGAGTGGCGGGCGAACCGCGAGCCCCGATAATCCTCCTCGGTCGGCTCGTGCGCGTAGATCATCGAGCCCATCGCGCCGTCGAGGATCATGATCCGCTCGGCGAGGATCTCGTCCAGCACATCCTGCGTGGTCGGTGGGGCGGATTTCAGCATCGCAGGGCCAGCTCGCAAGGGTCGAGGGGGGTGGGCCGGGGCGTCCGTCGCCCGGCGTCACGGGGGGCCGCACCCGGGCCGATTCCTTCGGGTGGGGGGATGTCGATGGGTCGCGGGGGCGGGCCGGGTCCGCCCCGTCGCCGCGCAAGGCGAGGGGCCGACGTCCGTTGCCGATTATCCGGTCGGCCTCGATCGGCTGTCAAGCCGATGCGCATCGGCGACGACGCCCGGGCCCGCCGACCGGGCCCTGTGTACGGACGACCAGAGGCGATCGGGCGAAGGTGGCTTCGTCCCGCATGGCCGACGGATGGGTTCGTTCCGGCCGCGAGGGATTGGCTTCGTCCCGCCTCCGACCCGCGGCTTCGCCATGAAATTGCCCTCTGGCCGGGTGGGCGAGTGCGGCCAAACCCGCCGCAACCGGCGATCCCGTCGTCGGGCCGGCGGATTTCACCGTGCCCACCCACCGGACAGTATAGGACGGCGAGTGGGTTCGTCCCGCGCCGCGAGAATGGGTTCGTTCCGCGCCCGGCGCGTGGGTTCGTTCCACGCGGGACTCGATGGGCGATGTCGGCAGCCGAGGGGCGCGGTCGGGTCATGGTCGGGCCTTCGCGGGGTCCGGGTCGATCGGTCCCGGTCCGCGCGGGATCGGGCTTCGCTCCTATTCATCATATTCGCGGGGCGCGGGGGCGGTCCCGCATACGATTACCCGGCGGATCCGGGATTCGGGGGCGGGCCTCAGCGCCCGACGGGGGCGGCGACGGCGATCAGGAGCGTGGCCGAGCCGAGGAGGTAGATCCAGCAGACCAGCTGCACCCAGGCCGATGGGAACGGGAGCCGCGACCGGGGGCCCCGGTTCCATCGGGCGAAGACCCCCGGGCAGATGTGTTCTCGACGCCTCGGGTAGGTCCCGGTCCGGCCGCAATCGACGCAGTGATAGTGGATCAGGGTGGGGAGCAGGATCAGGGGGATGATCGACGCCACGGCGATCGGCGGGAACGCGCCGCGGAGCAGCCAACCGGCCGACTGCCACCAGGCCATCAACGCGAATGCCGCCAGGAACGGGTTGACCACCAGCCGCTGGTGCTCCTGCGGGTCGAAGTCGCGGAGCCGGACGGACGACGGCGGCCCGGCGTCGAACTCGGGGTCGGCGGGATGGGGGCGGCTGGGCGCTTCCACGACGCGGCGACCTCCGGGCATGTTCGGCCGCCGGGTCCATCCTTCAAGATAACAGGACGGGCACGCAATTTGTACTTTACAAGCGGGGCGCGGGGCTGGAAAAATGGCGGTTTGCCAAACGTTCGGGCGCGACGAGGGCTGCGAAGTGCATGAGGAAGCGATCCGCAAGGCGGACGTGCTGATCGAGGCGCTGGGCTATTTCCGCCAGTTCCACGGCAAGTTCACGGTGATCAAGCTGGGCGGCTCGGTGATGGAGAGCCCCCAGGCGCTCCAGGCGCTGCTGGTCGACGTGGTGTTCATGCAGACCGTGGGGATGCGGCCGGTGGTGGTCCACGGCGGGGGCAAGGCGATCACCCACGCCATGGAGCGGGCGGGGCTGGAGGCCCGGTTCGTCCAGGGCCGGCGGTACACCGACGACGCCACGCTGGCCATCGTCGCCCGGGTCCTCGGCGAGGAGATCAACGAGGACATCGTCCGCCACATCCGCAAGTTCGGCGGCCGGGCCTCGGGCCTGCACCACAGGACCCACCAGTGCCTGTTCGGCGCCCGGCTCACTTTACCCGACGCCGACGGGAGCCCGATCGACCTGGGCCGGGTCGGCGAGGTGACCGAGGTCGACGCCGACCCGATCATCGACCTCTGCCTGGCCGGGGTCGTCCCCGTGCTCCCCTCGCTGGCCGAGGACGACGGCGGCCTCCTGAACGTCAACGCCGACACCGCCGCCGCCGCCGTCGCCATGGCGCTCAGGGCCGACAAGCTCGTCTTCCTGACCGATACCCCGGGCATCCTCGCCGACCGCAAGGACCTCGGGTCCCTCCTGCCCAGCCTCACCCCCGACGACTGCCGCGACCTGATCGCCCGGGGCGTGATCGACCGGGGGATGATCCCCAAGGTCGAGGCCTGCCTGGCCAGCCTCGAAGCCGGGGTCGGCAAGACCCACATCGTCGACGGCCGGGTCCGCCACTCGCTCCTCCTGGAGATGTACACCACCACCGGGGTCGGGACCGAGATCGTGCTCGCGGGATCGCCGGGAGCGGTCGGCGGTCAGCGGTCGACGTTCACCCCGGAGAGGATCCCGGTCCATACCCACATCCGGGCGAACGATTGATGTTCGCCTCGTGTCCGGCCCTCTTTCGAGGCTCCCGTGGCGGAAGCCGTCTACACCCGAGGGTCGGGGCCGGGCGTGTCGTCGGGCAGGGCAAGCCCTGCCTCGCATTTGCGCCAGGGCAAGCCCTACCCTACAAATCAGCGGAATGATCCCCCAGGAGGAGCCACCTTTGTCCCAGGCAACCGCCCAGAGTTCGGCCGAGACGATCGCCCAGTTCGACCGGTACGTGGTCCCGAATTACCGCCGATACCCGGTCTGCCTGGTCCGGGGCGAGGGGTCGTGGGTCTGGGACGCCGAGGGGCGCCGGCTCCTGGACTTCTTCCCCGGATGGGGATGCAACCTGCTCGGCCACTGCCCGCCCCGGGTGGTCGAGGCGGTCCGCGACCAGGTCGGCCAGCTGATCCACGTGCCCAACACCTGGTACATCGAGGCCCAGGGCGCCTTCGCCCAGGCGCTCTCGGAGCGGTCGTTCGGCGGTCAGTGCTTCTTCTGCAACAGCGGGGCCGAGGCGAACGAGGCGGCCATCAAGATGGCCAAGGCGTTCGGCCACGCCTCGGGCAGGTACAAGGTCGTCACGATGGAAGGCGGCTTCCACGGCCGGACCTACGCCGCCCTCTCGGCCACGGCCCAGCCGAAATACCACGTCGGTTTCGAGCCGATGGTCCCGGGATTCTCGTACGTCCCGTTCAATGACCTGGACGCCCTGGCCGGTGCGATCGACGACCAGACGGCCGCCGTGATGGTCGAGCCGATCCAGGGCGAGGGGGGCGTGAACCTCCCGGCCCCGGGCTACCTGGAGGGGATCCGCCGGCTCTGCGACGACCGGGGGGTCCTGATGATCCTCGACGAGGTCCAGACCGGCCTGGGCCGGACCGGCGAATGGTTCGCGTATCAGCACTCCGCGATCGAGCCCGACATCCTGACGTGTGCCAAGGCGCTGGCGGCCGGGGTGGCGGCGGGCGTGGCGATCGCCCGGCCGGACGTCGCCGCGGCGCTCAGGCCGGGGATGCACGCCAGCACCTTCGGCGGCAACCCGATCGCCTGCCGGGCCGGGCTCGCGGCGATCGAGACGATCGAGGCCGACGGCCTCCTCGCCCGCGGCAAGGCGATCGGCGAACGATTCCGGGGCCACTTCGAATGCTGGAAGGCCGAGATGCCGGGCCTGATCCGCGACATCCGGATCGCGGGCGTGATGATCGGCCTGGAACTGTCGGTCGACGCCTCGGGCGTGGTCGCCGACTGCATGGCCCGGGGCCTGCTGATCAACGCCACGCACGGGACCGTGATCCGGCTCCTGCCGGCCCTGAACCTCGCCGACGAACAGGTCGACGAGGGCTGCGCCACGCTGGCCGACGCGCTCCGCCGGGTCGCCTCGGGGGGGGGGAGCACCCCATGACCCGGCACTTCATCGACCTGTTCGACATCACGGCCGCCGAGGCCGCCGACCTGCTCGACCGCGCCGCCGAGCTGAAGCGCGAAGACCGCCAGCACGGCCAGAGGCCGCAACTGCTCGCCGGCCGGACCCTGGGGCTGGTCTTCGACAAGCCGTCGCTGCGGACCCGGGTCAGCTTCGAGGCGGCGATCACGCAGCTCGGCGGCAACGCGATCTTCCTCAACGGCAAGGACGTCGGCCTGGGCGTCCGCGAGAGCGTGGCCGACTTCGCCCGGGTGATCAGCCAGTACGTAGACGCCCTGGCGGTCCGGACGTTCTCGCAGACGACCATCGAGGAGCTGGGGCGGCACTCGACGATCCCGATCATCAACGCCCTGTCCGACGCCTCGCACCCGTGCCAGGCCCTGGCCGACCTGCTCACCGTCCGCGAGGCGCTGGGCGACCTGGCCGGCCTGAAGTTCGTCTTCGTCGGCGACGGCAACAACGTCGCCCGGTCGCTGGCCCAGGCCTCGGCGCTGTTCGGGGTCGACTTCGTCCTGGCCTGCCCGCCCGGCTACGAGTATCCGGCCGCGTTCACCGCCCGGTTCGCCGAGGCCTACCCCGGCGCCCGGCCGGCGATCGAGCACGACCCCCGGGCCGCCGTCGCCGGGGCCGACGTGATCTACACCGACGTCTGGGCGAGCATGGGCCAGGAAGACGAGGTCGACTCGCGCAAGTCGGTCTTCGAGCCCTACCGGGTCGACTCGGCCCTGATCGCCCTGGCCCGGCCCGGGTCGATCTTCCTCCACTGCCTCCCGGCCCGGCGGGGCGAGGAGGTGACCGACGAGGTCCTCGACGGCCCGAGCAGCCTGGTCGTCCCCCAGGCCGCCAACCGGCTCCACTTCCAGAAGGCCCTGCTCGCCTGGCTCCTCCGCGGCAACCTGGCCGAGGCCGGCGGCGATCCCGTGGCGCGGATCCTCCCCTGACCCTCGACCGAGGACGATCCATGCCCCGACACGACGGCCGAGACCCGGCCGAGATCCGCCCGGTGACGATCGGCCGCGGGTTCGCCCGGAACAGCCCCGGGAGCGTCCTGTACCGGTCGGGGGGGACGACCGTCCTGGTCACGGCGCAGGTGTCCGAGTCGGTCCCGCCGTTCCTGGAAGGCAAGGGGGTCGGCTGGCTCACGGCCGAGTATGCGATGCTCCCCGGCAGCGCCCCGGGCCGGAAGACGCGGGGGCCCGACGGCCGGGGGACCGAGATCCAGCGGCTGATCGGCCGGAGCCTCCGGGCGGCGGTCGACGTCCGGGCCCTCGGCCCCCGGACGATCTTCGTCGACGCCGACGTGATCGAGGCCGACGGCGGGACCCGGACCGCCTCGATCACCGCCGCCTTCGTCGCCGTCGCCGACGCCCTCCGAGTCCGGCTCGGCGAGGCCGCACGCGGGGTCCTCCTCGACAGCATCGCCGCGATCTCGGTGGGGATCGTCGGGGGCGAGCCGGTCGTCGACCTCGATTACGTCGAGGACTCCAGGGCCGAGGTCGACATGAACGTCGTCCGCCTCGGGGGCGGGGGGCTCGTCGAGGTCCAGGGGACCGGCGAGGGCGGGACCTTCTCCCGGGGCCAGCTCGACCGGCTGCTCGACCTGGCCGAGGCCGGGATCGACCGCCTCGGCCAGCTCCAGCGCGAGGCGATGGGCGAGGCCTGGCCGTTCGATCCGTGATGGGGCGGGGCCCCGCCGTGGGGCCCCGGGAGTTCGGCATCGGGGAGGGTCGGGTCATGGGCGTCCTGGATCGGTTCCGGCTGGATGGCAAGGTGGCGCTCGTGACCGGCGGGACGAAGGGGCTCGGCCGGGCGATGGCCGAGGCCCTGGCGTCGGCCGGGGCGTCGGTCGCGCTGACGGGCCGGGAGGCCGGGCCCGCCGAGGCCGTCGCCCGCGAGCTGGCCGCGTCCGAGGGGTCGAAGACGCTCGGCCTGGGCGCCGACGTGTCCCGGGCCGAGGAGGTCAAGGCGATGGTCGCGCGGACCCTCGACGCGTTCGGTCGGCTCGACATCCTGGTCAACAACGCCGGGATCAACATCCGCCGGCCGATCCAGCAGCTCGAAGAGGACGAGTTCGACCGGGTGATCGCCACCAACCTCAAAGGTCCCTGGCTCTGCTGCCGGGCCGCCGCCGAGCCGATGAGGCGGCAGAAGTGGGGCCGGGTCATCAACGTGTCGAGCACCCTGGGCGAGGTCGGCCTGGCCGACCGGACGCCCTACTGTTCGAGCAAGGGGGGGCTGACCCTGATGACCCGGACCCTCGCCCTGGAGTGGGCCCGGGAGGGGATCAACGTCAACGCCCTCTGCCCCGGCCCGTTCGCCACCGAGATCAACCGCCCCCTGCTCGACGACCCCGTCGCCCGCGAGGCCATGCAGGCCAAGGTCCCCCAGGGCCGATGGGCCGACCCGGTCGAGCTCGGGCCCGTCGCCGTCTTCCTCGCCTCCGAGGCCTCCAGCTTCGTCACCGGGGCCACGATCCTCGTCGACGGCGGGTATACGGCGCAATGATTGACCGCCCTCCGGATCCGAGGGGCGACATCCCCCTTTTCCGAGGAAATCCGGAATAACCCGCCCCCCTGACGGCATGACTCCCGGTCGAGGACACGGAAGCCCCGGGAGAAGACCGCCTTGGCGAACGGACGACTCGCGATCGAGGCCCGGGGCCTCCGGACCCTGTTCGAGCTGGGGGCCGCCGGGATCCGGACGGATGGCCAGCTCCTGGAGCGGTTCGCGGCCCGCGAGGGCGAGGCCGCCGAGCTGGCCTTCGCCGCGCTGGTGGACCGGCATGGCCCGATGGTCCTCCGCGTCGCCCGGTCCATCCTCCGCGACGATCACGCGGCCCACGACGCCTTCCAGGCGACCTTCCTGATCCTGGCCCGGAAGTCCCGGACGCTGTGGGTCCGCGACTCGGTCGGCCCCTGGCTCCACGCCGTCGCCCTCCGGGTGGCGATGAACGGGCGGTCGTCGGCCGCCCGGCGGCGGAGGCACGAGCGCGGGGCCGCCGGGCCGGAATCGACCCGTCCTCGCGACCCCGACGACCTCGGCCGGGCGATCCACGAGGAGATCGACCGCCTTCCGGCAGGGCACCGGTCGGCGATCGTGCTTTGCCACCTCGAAGGGCTGACCCAGCACGAGGCCGCCCGACGCCTGGGATGGCCGGTCGGGACGCTCCAGAGTCGGCTGGCCCGGGGCCGGGCCCGGCTCCGAGACCGGCTGGCCCGGCGCGGGCTGGCCCCGACGCTGGGGATCCTCGCGCCGGGGTCGGCCCCGGAAACGCTGGTCGCCGCGACCGCCCGGGCCGCGGCGGCCCTCCACGGGGGCGGGGCGATCGCCGGGATGATCGCACCGCCGGTTCTTGCTATGATCCACGCGACCACGAAGGGGATGCTCATGGCGAAGCTGAAACTCGGCGCGGTGGCCCTGATCGCGACCTTCGGGCTCGTCGCCTCGGCGATCGTCCCGGGCGCGGTCCGATCCCAGGGGGCGACCGGAGGGCCGCCCCCCCCGCCCCAAGCGCAAGGGCCAAAGGCCGGGGCGTCCGTCCTCGAATCCGTCCCGGTGCCGGAGACCGCCAGGGGGGCCGACCTCCCCTCCTCCAAGGTGGAAAAGCCCGAGGAAACGGCGACCGTCCTCGAACCGGCCCCACCGCCAGCGACCACCGCGTCGGAGGAAACAATCCCACCCCCCCGGGGCGAAAGCCTGCTCTACTTCCACGCCCCCTGGAGCGGCCCGTGCCGCCAGATGGGACCGGAGATCGAGAAGTTGACCCGCCGGGGCTACCCGATCCGGTCGTTCAACATCGACGATTCCGACCTCGCCCGTCTGGCCCGACGATTCGGGATCATCACGGTCCCCACCCTCGTCCGGATCGACCCCTCGGAGCGCGAGTTAGGCCGCGTCTCGGGCTACTTGACGGCCGCCCGGGTCGCCGAGTTCTACAACAATGGGGGAGCCGTTCCGTCCGCGCCGGCGCCGGTTGAAGGCAAGGCTTGGGAACCCAGATTGACCCTCCCGACCCAGCCCATGCCCTGGAAGACGGTCGTCCGGATCAAGATCAAGCATTCCTTGAACGAATGGGGCTTCTGCTCGGGAACGATCATCGATAGCACGGATTCGGATGCGACGATCCTTACCTGCGCCCACAACCTCGGCATCAAGGGGAGGCCGACCCCCGACCCGAAGGATTATCGCGTCCCGATCGCGGTCGACCTGTTCGACGGCCAGCTCTCCGTTTCCCATCCGGCGGTGGTCCGGACCGCCGTGAATGACCTGTCCGGCGATCTGATCGCCTGCGACTCGAACTCGGACCTCGCCTTGATCCGGATCCGACCCGACCGCCGACTGGAAGCCTCGCGAGTGGCGCCGCCCGACTGGAAACCCGTGCGGGCCATGAGGATGATCGCCGTCGGCTGTTCCCAGGGCAACGACGCGACCGCCTGGGACACGGTGATTCTCGATCCCCACGTCCAGATGTATATGGACACCATGCAGACCGTGCACGCGATCAAGTGCCAGCATCAGCCGACGGAGGGACGGTCCGGCGGCGGGCTGTTCACGTCCGACGGCTACCTCTCGGGCGTCTGCACCTTCGCCGTTCCCCAGGACCACACCGGCCTCTACTCGGGCCCCGACTCGCTCCATGCCTTCCTCGACAGGAACGGCCTGCGGTCGGCCTTCGAGCGTGAGACGACCCACGGCATCAGGCCCGACCCGGAGGGTCCGACGGCCAACCTCCTCGTCCTTCCCGGGCCGACTCCGGATGCAACCGCCCCGCCTCGACCGCTCCCCTCGGCCGACCAGGGACGTCGGCTGGATGAGCTGGAGCGGAAGCTTGACCGGCTCCTCGACGCCTTGCAGGACATCAAGAAGGGCGGACCTCCGCCACGATCATCGAGGCAACCATGAGCGATCCGAGCGACCTGATCTTGCCCCGAGGGTTCCGAGCCGCGGGCGTCCGGGCGGGGATCAAGCCTTCGGGCGGGCCCGACCTGGCGGTCCTGGTGGCCGACCGCGACTGCTCGGCCGCCGGGACGTTCACCACCAACCGGGTCGCGGCGGCCCCGGTCCACTGGGACCGGGCCCTGCTCCCCTCGGGGTCGATCCGGGCGGTCGTCATCAACGCTGGGAACGCCAACGCGGCGACCGGGCAGCAGGGGCTCGACAACGCCCGGGCGACCGCCGATGCCGCCGCCGGGGTGCTCGGGTGCAAGGCCGAACAGGTCCTGGTCGCCTCGACCGGGGTGATCGGCCATCAGCTCCCGATGCCGAAGGTGGAGGCCGGGCTCCGCGCGGCCCTCGCCGCGGCGACCGCCGACCCGGCCGGCTTCCATGACGCCTCGCGCGCGATCCTGACCACCGACACCCGCCCCAAGGTCGTCTCGGCCCGCCGCGAGATCGGCGGCCATCCGGTCGCCCTGCTCGGCCTGGCCAAGGGGGCGGCCATGATCGGGCCGAGGATGGCCACGATGCTCGGCTTCCTCCTGACCGACGCCCGGGTCGATCCCCAGGATCTCCGGACGATCCTGACCGCCGCGGTCGAGGATTCGTTCAACTGCATCTCGGTCGAGGGGCACATGAGCACCAACGACACGGTCCTCATCCTGGCCGGCGGTGACCCGTCATCGCCGACGCTGGCCGGTCCGGCGCTGGTGGAGTTCGCGGTGATGGTCCGCGAGGCGTGCATCGACCTGGCCAGGATGATCCCCGACGATGGCGAGGGGGCGACCCACCGGATCACGATCGACGTCGAGGGGGCCGGCACCCCCGACGAGGCCCGGGCCATCGCCCGGGCCGTCGCCGACAGCCCGCTGGTCAAGACCGCGATCCACGGCGCCGACCCGAACTGGGGCCGGATCGTCTCTGCGGCGGGCTACGCCGGGGTCCCGTTCGAGGAGGGCGAGCTCTCGCTCTGGCTCAACGGGTTCCCGCTCTACCGCGACGGAGTTCCCTTGCCCTTCGACGCCGCCGCCGTCTCGGCCGACCTCCGGGCCCATCGCGAGACCGGGATCCGCCTGTCCCTGAACCGGGGCCTGGCGACCGCCCGGTTCTGGACCTGCGACCTCACCGCCGAGTACATTCGGCTCAACGCGGATTACACGACCTGAGGACGTCGGGGCGTCGTCCTAATCGGCCGCCAATCGGCATCCGAATTGCTCGACCGGACCTCCGCGATCTAAGATCAAGGTGACGCCCCGCACGGCCATCGTCGGCGGGGCGACTCTCGACCCTGAGGCGGGGGGCGCCCGGCGCGTTGGCCGCGCGGGGCCTCGGCCGTCGGACGAACACGGACCCCAAGGAGCTGAAGCGATGCCGCCCACCCCGAGCAAGCAATCCTCGGCCGCACCCACCGCCCTGGTCTACATCACGCTCGGTGCCCTGCTGACGGTCTGGAGCGCGATCTGGTTCTTTTACCGGGTCCAGTCCCAGAATACGACCGGACCGGGTCATTACATCTGCCTGGGCCTGCTGCTCACCGGGGTCGCGCTGCTCGTCATCGGATTCGGCGTCGGCCAGATCTCGCGCAAGGCCCAGGCGGGCGAGCTCGAGGCCCAGCAGCAGGCGGCCAAGGCCTCCGCCATGGCCAACGACCAGGCCAAGATGATCTGACCGGGCCGGGGATTGAGTTCTCGGATCCCGGGATCTCACATTTCAGATGGGGTCGACCGGTCTGGCCGGCTCGATCCGCCGCCCTGAAATCTGAGATCCTGGGGTCCGAGGTCCACGAACCCAGTCGCGATCAGGCCGATCAGCCCTCGGGCTTGCGGGCGGCGGCGGCCAGCGGCCGGAGCACGGCGAGCATCGTGTTGAGGTGGGCCAGGCGGGGCCCGAACTTGTCCACGAAGTCGGTCAGCGCATAGTCGCCCTCGACCAGGTTCTCGTGGTTGTCGGCGACGTGGTTGACCAGCTCGCCCATCAGGGCGGAGTGGACCTGTTCGAGCTGGCCGAGCGACTCGCGGCACTGCTCGATCACGCGATCATGCCCGGCCTGCCAGCGTTCCAGCTCGGCGATCTGCCGCCCCCGCTGCTCGCGGGCGACGTGCGCCGCCTCCTTGGCCAGTTCGAGCTGCTGCTGCTGACTCTGGAGGACCTGCCGCTGGATGTCGAGCGTCTGCGACTGGAGCGCCACGAGGGCGTGCAGCAGGGCGATCGGATCGTTGGTGGGATTGGCCGGGGTCGGCGACGGTTGGCCGGTGGGGGATACTTCCATCCGGTACGTCCATGACGATGACGGCGTGTTCTCGCGTGATGGCACCCCGGCCTCCTTAACGGTCCGGTGACGTCAGCTCCCTCCGGCGGGATGTTCCAGTATACGCGACGTGGCGCGTTCGCGACAGGGCAACGCGGCGGCCCGGCGGCCGCGGGGCCCCCCGGCCGCCGGGTGGCGGGTGGCGGCCCCGGGCCGGTCTCAGGGCGCGAGGTGGTGGAAGGCGTCGGCCAGCGAGTCGACGATGTCGCCGGCGATCATCCCGACCTCCCCGCTCTGGTCGCGGGCGATGTCGCCGGCGAGCCCGTGGGCGTAGGCGCCCAGGCAGGCGGCGTCGAAGGGGTCCATCTTCTGGGCGATCAGGGCGGCGATGACGCCGGTCAGGACGTCGCCCGAGCCCCCGGTGGCCATCCCGGGGTTGCCGGTGGTGTTGACGTAGATCCGCGCGCCGTCGGTGACGATCGTGCCCGCGCCCTTGAGGACCACGATCAGGTTCTCGGCATGGGCCAGGGCGATGGCGTGGGTCTCGCGGTCGGCCTGGATCTCCTCGGTGGTCCGGCCGGTCAGGCGGGCGAACTCGCCGGGGTGGGGCGTCACGACCAGCGGCCGGCGGAGTCGGGCCAGGATCTCGGTCTGCCCGGCCAGGTTGTTCAGGGCGTCGGCGTCGAGGACCGTGGGGATCCCGGCCGACTCGACCACCCACCGGACCAGCTCGCGGAGGTCGGCCGACTGCCCCAGGCCCGGCCCCATCGCCAGGACGTCGGCCTGGGGGAGGAACCGTTCGAGGACCTTCCTGGAGGCGTCCAGCGAGGCCAGCCCGTCGGGGTCGTTGGCGACCGGGTAGGTCATGTAGGAGGGTTCGAAGCTCGCGACCGTCGCCTGGACCTCCTCCGGGCAGAGGATCCGGACCAGCCCGGCGCCCGACCGCAGCGCCGAGGCGCCCAGGAGCGCCGCGGCTCCCGGGCTGCCCCGGCCGCCGGCCAGGGCCAGGACGGTCCCGAACGTCCCCTTGTGGGAATCCCCGGGCCGCGCCCGGAGCCGGGGCGGCGTCTCGATCCGCTCAATCGCCATGATGGGCTGCACCCCTCGCGCCTTCGCCCCGGTCCCCGTCCTCGGCCGCCCCGGAGCGGGCCCGGCCCGCCCTCCGCGCGATCAGGCCGGCGACGTGCCCCGCGTTGAAGCCCGCGTCGATATTGACAACAACCACGTTCGAGGAGCAACTGTTGAGCATCCCCAGCAGCGCCGCCAGCCCGCCGAAGCTGGCCCCGTAGCCGATGCTGGTCGGGACCGCGATGATCGGGCAGTCGACCAGCCCGCCGACCACGCTGGGCAGGGCCCCTTCCATCCCCGCGACCACGATCAGGCAATCGGCCCCGTGGAGGTCGGGCAGTCGGTTGAACAGCCGGTGGATCCCGGCCACGCCCACGTCGGCCACCAGGGCGACCTCGCAGTTCCAGGCCTCGGCGGCGACCCGGGCCTCCTCGGCGACGGGGAGGTCGCTGGTCCCGGCCGTCACCACCACCACCTTGCCCACGACCGGCCCGGGGTCGGGCCCCGGGATGCGGAACGTCCGGCCGACGGCGTTGTAATGCCCATCGGGGAACGCCCGGGCCAGCTCCGCCCCGGCCGGGGCCTCGACCCGGGTGGCCAGCCCGGCGTGGCCGTGGCCGATCAGCGACTGGAGGATCCGGACGATCTGCTCGACCGTCTTGCCCTGGCCGAAGATCACCTCGGGCGCCCCGCACCGGATCGCCCGGTGGAGGTCGACCGTCGCGAACCCCCCGGCCTCCTCCAGCGGGGCCGTCCCGACCCGCCGGGACGCCTCGGACGGTGACACCTCGCCCCGCCGGACCGCTTCGAACAACCGCGTCAGATCGTGCGAATCCATGACTCTCCCCGGCGTTCGGGCCCCGCGATCCCCGGGACCCCGGCCTCCCGTTGTAACCCGGGCCACACCCCGGCCGCAACGCTCCGCCCTTCCGGGCCGGGGGATCGGCGGGTAAGATGGATGCATCGATCGAGCCGGGACGGCCGGGGTCGGTCGTCCCCCGGAGGGATCGCGATGGCATCCCAGACCCCCGAATCCCGCCCGAAGCCGCCCGTCCCGGTCGCCCGGCCGGCCCTGCCCGGCGTCGCCGTGGTGCCCGGCGAGGAGGTCGAGGGGGGCCGATCGCCCTGGGAGATGCATGGCTGGGCCTGGTCGATCCTGGCCCATGCGATCCTCCTCCTGATCCTGGGCCTCTGGTATTTCGGCGGCAAGCCCAGCCAGGTCCGGACGTTCGACACCCGCCTGGCCGGCTCCGAGTTCGGCGTCGACGAGGGGATGACCAACCTCGGCGGGCTCGACACGCCGGTGGCGATGCCCGACGTCCAGCCGACGGCACCCTCGACCGAGACCTCGTTCTCCCGCCTGAAGCAGTCCGAAGTCGCCCCCAATCCGCTGGCCGGCTTCCAGGGCAACACCGGGAACCCGGGCGCCGGGCAGGGCGACGGCTTCGGCCTGGCCAAGTTCGGCAACGGCGGCGAGGAGGTCCGCGGGGTCAAGGTCAAGGTGGGCGACCCCCAGTTCACCCTCCTCTGGGACTCCAAGGCCGACATCGACATCCACGTCGTCGAGCCGGGGGGCAAGGAGATCTTCTGGAACGACCCCAAGGGGCGGCAGGGCGGCGAGCTCGACGTCGACAACGTCGAGGGCTACGGCCCCGAGAACATCTACTGGCTCCGCCAGGGCGAGGACGGCTCCCGGGAGCTGGGACCCGGCCCGCCCGGCGAGTACAAGTGGTGGGTCCACTATTACGGCGGCAATAACGGCCTGCCGGCGCCGACCCGATGGAAGGTCCGGATCAAGCACGAGGGCCGCGTCGAGGTCATCCAGGGCCGGCTCTCCTTCCCGGGCGCCAAGAGCAAGCCCTACACCCTGACCGTCACCGGGCCCACCTCGCCATGACCGACACGGACCCGACCGGCCTACCCAACCGGCCTCGTCGGCGATGGCGACGGGCCGCTTTCCTGGGGATCGCGGCGGCCGGGATCGGGATGGCCGCCGTGGCCGCCTGGTATCACGCCCATCCCGCGGCCCCCCTCCTGCCCGTCCCCGACCCCAACGGGTACGACGACCTCCTCCGCGCCGCCCGTGCGATCTCCGGCACGCCGCCGAAGCACGGCCCCCAGTTCGGCCAGATCACACGCCAATCGGCCGGCGAGGCGGCCTTCCGGCTCGACCCGATGGCCTCCACCTGGGATGAGGCCCGGGCCTACCTCGACGCCAACCGCGACGTCCTGGCCCGCGCCCGGGCCGGGCTCGACCGCGATTGCGTCGTCCCGGTGTCATTCGAGATCGGGTATGACCCGAACCACAACACGACCCGCGCCGACCTGGACAAGCTCGCTCGGGTCTTCCTCTGGGAGGCCCACCTGGCCGTCCGCGAGGACCGGCCGGCGGAAGCTGCCCGGTCGTTCCTGGATCTGGTCCGGCTCGGCCATGCCTCGGCCCGGGGCGGCTTCGAAATCACCTTCTGGGGGCCAGGCCATCCGATCGAGTCCGGGGGGCTGATCGGCCTGAGCCGGATCGTCGGCGAGCTCGACCCGGCGACCTGCCGCCGGGCGATCGCCGTCATCGGCGACCTCGACCGCCGCCGCGAGCCCTATCGGGCCCTCCGAGCCCGCACGGAGGCCCGGAACGACGCCTTGCAGGGCCGATTCCAGACCACCCTCTTCGAACTGACGAATTACCGGAGGCTCGCCGAAGAGCGGAGATGGCTGGATGAGTCCTACGACGAATCGATCGTCCTGGCGCGGCTGGTCGAGGTCGAGCTGGCGCTGAGAGCCTTCCGGGTCGAGAAGGGGCGGGATCCCGACGACCTCCGCGAGCTGGTCCCTTCTTACCTGCCCGACCTCCCCCTCGATCCGTTCTCGGGCCGGCCCCCGGCGTACCGCAAGGGGAAATCCGGGCCGGTCGTCTACAGCATCGGCCCGGATCGCATCGACGATGGCGGGGAGCCGATGGTCCGGCCCAACCCCCGGGCCCGGCCGACCGGGGACATCGTGCCCGATTCCACCTTCTCGCCGCTGGCTCCCTGAGTCGGGGCGGGCTGGCGGCGAATGTCGATCTGCCGGCCGTCGCGGCGCCGCCCCGGCGATTCCCGGCAACATGCGCGACACGGGCCCGGTTCCTTGCCGTTGAACTCGATGAGGCCCCGGTCGTCGCGTCGGCCGGAACCTGGCCTAGGGTTGATCGGGAGGCGGCCGTCGACGACCGGCCGGCCGCCGGGGTCCATCCGGGAGTCCGAGGCGATGAGCGACTCGAAGCGTTCGGCCAGCCCCACGATCCTGCTCCGGATCAGCGACGGGAGCGTGCACATGCACCGCTCATTCAACGACTTCCCCCAGGCCGAGCGCAGCGCCCGGGCGTTCGCGGGGGCGGGCTTCGCGGTGGCGATGATGTCGGCGACCGGGCGGTTCCTGATGGGATTCGAGGCCAAGGGCGCGAATCGGGCGGCGGTCTGAGGCGACTTCCCCCGGATTCCCGCGATCCGGACCCGATCCGTGATCGCGGGTCGCCGACCGGCAAGGTGGGCCCGAGGATCGGCGGGAGGACGCGGGGGACGGCGCCAAGGCCGGTTTTCCGGGGGTTTTTGCGGGCCCGACGTCGCCGAGGGCGGAAAAACCGGGGAAAATCGAGGGATCCGGCGACGGGACGCGATTTTTCCTGTATGTTTCCAGCGTCCCCCGTCGAAAAGGTTCGGCAGGAGCCGAGATGCCCGGCCTCACTGGGGAGGCCGGGACGATCCGACTCGTCGGACCTTGCGAACCGTCCCCAGCAGGAGGGCCCCGCGTCCCATGGCCAAGAAAGCCGCCCCGAAGGCCGCCGAGCCGCAGGCCGCCGAGCCGAAGCCCAAGAAGGCCGCCGCCCCCGAGACCAAGGCCGCCCCCGCCGCCCCGAAGAAGGGTTCCGAGCCCAAGGCTCGGCCCAAGGCCGCCTCCAAGTCCGAGATCTACGCCTCGCTCTCCGAGAAGACCGGGCTGAGCAAGAAGCAGATCGCCAGCGTCTTCGAGGCCATGAGCGAGATGATCGCCAAGGACCTCGGCAAGAAGGGCCCGGGACAGTTCGTCGTCCCCGGCCTGCTCAAGCTCAAGGTCCAGTCCAAGCCGCCCACCAAGGAGCGCCCGGGCATCAACCCGTTCACCAAGGAGCCGACGATCATCAAGGCCAAGCCGGCCCGCAACGTCGTCAAGGCGGTCCTGCTCAAGCACGTCAAGGAACTGGTCTGAACCCCACGGACCGCCGCGCCGGGGGACTTCCATCGCCCGATCCCCGGACCAGATCGCCGAGGGGGCCGATCTCACCGATCGGCCCCCTTCGCGTCGACGCCCACCAGGCGGCCCGATCCCGATCTCAGATCCCGAATCACTACTGTCCGGTTGAGGTTTCTCAATTTTGATGAAGGCCACGAGATGCCTCGGACTTACGAGCATCGCGAGGCGCGCACGACTTGAAACCGAGAAAATGGCATTTGGGCTCCAAAACCTGATCCGAGATGGTCCGTGATGACTTGCCGCTCATTAGGGCCTACACCAGTCATCGCTCGGGAGCGAAACGATTGGCGTGCAATTCTCTGAACGGCAAATTTCATCACAAATCCTCTTGTCAAGTCCCCAGTGATTCTCCTGGTTTTCAAGGCAATTCAGACCAAAATGAGCAGATCGAGAATGGGTATTTCGGAAATACCCTGGAATTCAAAGGGATTTCAACCGGACAGTAGTGATCCCGAATCTCAAATCTCAAACACAACTATTTGCTGATCGGAAATGGGAGAAGCTGCGTATCGGCTCTCGCCGGATCCCGTCAGGGCGCGAGCCCGTCGAGCTCCTTGCCGATGGCCTCCATCAGCGGGCCGAGGCTCGCCTCGGTGAACGCGAACTCCGCGCCGGCGGCCCGGAACAACTCGGGGAGCGGCCGGGCCCCGCCGATCGCCAGGGCCCGGCGGTAGTCGGCCACGGCCCCATCGCGGTCGACCAGGCTCCGCCTCCAGATCTGGAGTGCGCCCAGCTGCGCGATCCCGTATTCGATGTAATAGAACGGGTACAGGAAGATGTGGAGCTGGCGGTGCCAGCCGTTGGCCCGGGCGTCCTCGAAGCCCGACCAGTCGACGATCCCGCCGAACCGGTCGAGCAGCGCGACCCAGGCGGCCCGGCGATCGTCCCGGGTGTGGCCGGGGTGGGCGTAGATCCAGTGCTGGAAGGCGTCGACGGTCGCGATCCAGGGCAGGATGGTGACGATCCCCTCCAAAAGCTGGCGGTACGACCGGTCGGCGTCGTCCTTGCCGTAGAACAGCGCGAGTTCGCGGGCGCCGAGGAGTTCCATCGACATCGAGGCGACCTCGCAGAACTCGATCGGGCTCTCGCGATAGGCGGCCAGCGGCTCGCCCCGGCTGGCCAGGGCGTGGAAGGCGTGGCCCCCCTCGTGCAAGAGCGTCCGGACGTCGCCGTCCAGGCCCACGGCGTTCATGAAGATGAACGGGAGCCGGTCGTCCTCCAGGGTCGTCTGGTAGCCTCCGGGCGCCTTCCCCTTGCGGTTGGCCAGGTCGAGCAGCCCGCCGGCCCGGAGGTAGGCGAACTGGGCGCCCAGCTCGGGGTCGACGTCGGAGAAGATCGCCTCGGCCCCCTCGGCCAGCTCCTCGACCTCGGCGAACGGCCGGAGCGGGGGCCGGCCCAGGGGGTCGACCGCCAGGTCCCACGGCCGGAGGGCCTCGACCCCCAGCGCCGCGCGGCGCTCCTCCTGGAGACGTCGGGCGAGCGGGACCACCACCCGGGCGATGGCGTCCTGGAACGCCGACGCCTCGGCCACGCCGTAATCGAACCGCTCGCGGACCCGATAGGCGTAGTCGGTGAAGCTGGCGAACCCGGCCTCGCCGGCGATCGCCCCCCGGAGCGCGACCATCCGGTCGAAGAGGTCGTCGATCGCGTCGCGGTCGGCCAGCCGGCGGGCCGCGACCAGCTCCCAGGCCGACCGGCGGACCGATCGGTCGGTCTCCTCCAGGAATGGCGCCATCTGCGCCGGGGTCCGCTCCTGCCCCTGGAACGTGACGGCCATCGCGCCGATGATCTTCTGATATTGCTGATCGAGCTCGGCCAGCTCGGTCTCCCGGGGGATGTTGGCCTCGCGATACAGGGCCCGGCGGTTCTCCTGCGCCCGGTCGAAGACCCGGTAGCGGTCGGCCGGCAGGCCCTTGCGATGGGGCGAGTCGAGGTATCGGGCCCGGAGGTCGTTCTGGATCGGCTTGAGCTTCGGCTCGATGTCGCGGACGAACGCCAGGTGGTCCGCCTCACGCCGGGGGTCGTCGGTCTGGCAGGTCATCGCGACGTACCGTCGGACCCCCTCCTGCGACACGGCGCCGTTCAACTCGCCGAGGTCGGCCAGCCAGCCTTCCAGGTCCGCGGGCGATCCGATCGGCCGATCGAGGAGCTTGCGATACCAGGGCTCGATCGCGTCCCAGGTCTTGAACTCGGCCCCGTCCGGGAGCCATCGGTGGGGGAAAACCTCGGGGACGTACGCGGTCGCGGCCATGGCGTGATGGTCCTGGGACTCGGGCATCGGGCGCCGATCCCTCGGGCGCCCCTCGCCCCACCCTACCGAGTCGCCTGCCGGTCGACCAGCCGGTTTGGCCCCCCGGGTGTTTAGGATCGCCGATTCAACAAATTCCCGATCGAGCCGGCGTCTTCCCCCTCTTGTAGGGTGGGTGAGCGTAGCGAAACCCACCACAACCGGCTGCG